>Ga0137403_10001363_pt1 | contig 30834 bp, 23 predicted proteins | sample CZOMad2_1_16fung_FD_122057 | JGI IMG/M metagenome (GOLD analysis project Ga0137403, IMG submission 122057) | Vadose zone soil fungal communities from Angelo Coast Range Reserve, California, USA - CZOMad2_1_16fungal (Hybrid Assembly) | ecosystem: Environmental > Terrestrial > Soil > Vadose zone... | reverse complement strand
GACCTGGCGCAACGCCTATCTGTTCGGCGCGCAGGAGTTGCGGCAGGGCATGCCAAAAGTGCCGCCGCGGTCGCCGATGCCGCGCGAAACGCTGGCGGCACTGCGCACCGAGCAATTATGGGACGTGCTCGGCGTTCGCCTCAATGGCCCCAAGGCGGAAGGCAAGCGGATCGTGCTGAACTGGAGTTTTACCGATACCGGCGAGAACTTCATTCTCAATCTCGAGAATTCTGCATTGACCTACGCCGCCGGCGCGCTCGCAGCCGATGCGGACGCCGGTTTCACGCTGGCGCGCGGTACGCTCGATGAAGTCATCGCCAAGCTGACGACGTTTCAGGATGCGGTCGGCAGCGGCAAGATCAAATTCACCGGCAATCCGCTGCGGCTGGGCGAATTGATGATGCTGATGGACGAATTCCCGCGGATGTTCGAGATCGTCGAGCCGAAGCGCACGGCGGTTATTTAACCGCCCTGGAGCAGGAGCCAGATCCCGGCGCCGCCAATCAATGCGCCGGAAATCCTTGGGATCAGCCGTCCAGCGGGAACGATCTTTTCGAGCAGGACGAGGATGGTCAGCCCGGCAATCCAGAGCACGTTCATGATGCCGCCGACGAACAGCAGGGCCATCAGCGCAAAGCAGCAACCGAGGCAATAGCCGCCATGGGCTATGCCAAGGCGGAGCGCGCCGAGCGGTTGATCGCGGAAACCACCATGCGCCATCAAAAAGGCCAGCGGCGCCTGGCAGGCGATCGCCGGTTTGCAAAACCTGAATCTCGCGACGCGGCCCGACGGCTGGAACAGTTTCGCGGCCAACACGCCGGTGACCACCGGCAAGTTGCGCTTTACGCTCACTTCCGCCGCCGGTGGCTCCGCAGCCGGCCTGAAAGGCATCGAGATCTGGGGCAAGGGCGGGCGGACGAACGTCAAGAACGGCGCGGCGCTTCTCGCCGCGCTCCTCGGCACCAGCGCTCCTGCGCAGGGGCGCCTCTACAAATCGACTCTGGCGCAGGGCGTGATCGGCGCAAGCTCCGGTGCGACCGACGATCCGAGCGACAACAGTTTCGGCATTACGCTCGATCGCAAGCCGTCCGATTTCAAGCGCGTTTATCTGAGCTACCAGGTCCTGGGGCTGTCGCACTGGGTGCACGCGGTGCGCTCCATCAACGGCAAGCCCGCGCAAGGCGGATTCATCCTGACGCCGCAAGCCAGCTGGTCCACGCAGATCGAGGAGATCAACCCGCAATGGCTCGCGCAGGGCGCAAACACCGTTGCGTTCAGCGCCCCGGCGGGTTCGACCGGCACCTTCACGGTGAAGGACGTCAGCCTGATCGCCGAGCTGGAAAGCGGGGCCAATTTCGTCGCGAGCATCAACGACAACGAACAGGACCCGACCAACCCGGCACAGAACGCGCTGGACGGCGATCTCACCACGGGCTGGACGCCGTATCCGAACTCCACCGTCAAGGCCGACATACCGGCGCTCGATCTGGTGTTCGACAAGCGCACGCAGATCGAGGGCGTTGCCGTCTACCTCACGGGCAACTTGAAGGGCAACGTCGACTCTCAATTCCTCAAGGACGGGGTGTGGTCGCCTTCGGGCGCGCCAACGGTGCTCGGCTCGAAGCTTGCCGTGGGCTGGAACGCAATGGCCGCATCGAGTGCGGGCGGCATCGACGGCGTACGCCTGGTGTTCTCCGGAGGCAAGGGCAGCAACGGCGAGATCAAGGAAGTGGTGCTTTCGGGCTCGGGCGTGGGCCCGGTATTCAACCCGCCGCGTATCGGGGTGACGTTCCCCGACGCGGGGCAGTTCTACGCGCGGCTCGCCCACATTCGCGGCTTCCTGGAGCCGCTGGACAACGGCTCGGGGGCGGCGACCCTTACTGTCGGAGGCAAGCCGGTCACGACCAGCGACGGCGCCTTTGCGATCAGCCTCACCAAGGACGACGTGGGCCTGGCGACCCAGGGCGACGCGGAGACCTGGACGGTGGACGTGAAAGCGGTCTATCCGAACGGCCAGACGATCGTGAACACGGTCGTGCTCAACAACTGGCAGCCGGCGGTCGAGTCGACCGCGGCCAACCTGCTGCCCTCCTTCAACGCGGCGCTGCCTGCGGGGCAGGCGAAGAAGATGAGCTACGACGCCGGCACGCTCGACGTTCCGGCGGGCGCGACGACCTTCGACATCACCATCGGCATGACGCCTTTGAGCGATGTCGATCTGCCGGCGCTGGATCCCGGCATGACCAACGTCACCAAAGGGCCGCGGCGCGGCTACCGCTTTACCCCGCATCCGATGAAGTTCGCGCAGAAGGTGAAGGTGACGCTCCCCTATAACCAGGGTGCGATCCCGTCGGGCCAGACCGAGCAGGACATCAAGACCTTCTACTTCGACGATCAGACGGGCACGTGGAGGGAGCTGGAGCTCGTCGCGGTCGACATTCAGGCGAACACGATCACCAGCTACACCACGCACTTCACCGACATGATCAACGCGACGGTGACGGTGCCCGATCATCCGAACGTGGCCAATTTCAACCCGACGCAGATCAAGGACATGAAGGCGGCGGATCCCGGCGCGCAGGTGACCCTGATCGAGCCGCCCAAGGTGAACAACACGGGCGATGCGCGCCTGTCCTACACGATCGAAGTGCCCCCCGGGCGGCAAGGCCAACAGCCGCAGCTTGCCCTGAGCTACAGCTCGGCGGGCGCCAGCGGCTGGATGGGCATGGGCTGGGACCTGCCCATGCAGGCGGTGATGATCGACACGCGCTTCGGGGTGCCGCGCTACGACTCAGGGCAGGAGACCGAGACCTACATGCTCGCGAGCGAGATGCTCACGCCGGTGGCGCACCGCGGTGACTTGGCTCCGCGCAACACCACCGGCGACAAGACCTTCCATGCCCGCGTCGAGGGGCAATTCAAGCGCATCCTGCGCCGCGGCACGACTCCTTCGACCTACAGCTGGGAAGTGACCGACAAGAACGGAGTGAAGTACCTGTACGGCGCCACCGATCCGGCCACCGAGACCCTCACCGACGGCTTCGGCAACATCTTCCTGTGGGCGCTGTGCGAGGTGCGCGACCCGAACGGCAACTTCGTGCGCTACCACTACGCCAAGGTGAACGACACCGGGGTGCCCGGCGGCAGCGTGCCGGGCAGCAACATCTACCTGCAGAGGATCACCTACACCGGTAGCGGCCCGACCGAGGGCCCGTACGCGGTCAGCTTCCTGCGCGATCGCGATCTGAACGAGGTGCGCCGGCCCGACGTGCATATCGACGCACGCGGCGGCTTCAAGCGCGTCACCGCCGACCTGCTGCGCAGGGTCGAGGTGACTCTGAGCAATCAGCTCATCCGCCGCTACGAGTTCGGCTACAACGAGAATCCCTACGGCGACAACCGGCCGGGGACGGCCTTCAACAAGACGCTCCTGACCTCGATCAGCCAGTTCGGCGCCGACGGAATCGTGTTCAACAAGCACACCTTTCTGTACAACGACGAGGCGCGCGACACGGCCGGCAACTACCGCGGCTTCGCCGCGACCACCGACTGGGGCATCGGCAGCGACGGCATCGGTATCGGGTTGCTGGGGCAGGGCACGGCGAGTGCCCTCGGCGGCAGCCAGAGCGTCAGCGCCGGCGGCCATCTCTACGTCGGCGTCGGCACAGGCGTACAGGTCGCAAGCAAGGAACTGACCGCCGGCGTCAAGGTCGGCTTCAACCAGTCCCGGAGCGAGACGCTGATCACCATGGCCGACATGAACGGCGACGGTCTGCCCGACAAGGTATTCAAGAACGGAGGCGGGTTCTTCTACCGGCCGAACCAGTCCGGACCCAACGGCGCGACGAGTTTCGGCGATCGCGTGTCATTGCCCACCCTGCCCGCGATCTCGCGCGACCGGGTGACCTCGACGACCGCGGGTGCAGAGATCTATCTCGCCCTGCCGATCATGCTCGATTTCAACCGGGCCACGAATCAGTCGGATACGTACTTCAGCGACGTCAACGGCGACGGCCTCACCGACCTGGTGAGCGGCGGGCAGGTGCTGTTCGGCTTCATCAATGCGGCCGGCGTGCCGACTTTCAGCGCCAACAGCGCCGACACCCCGGTGCCGATCGGCGCCGGAGCGATCCTGACCACCAACCTCCTCGAAGACGCGGCCGCGATCGAGGCCGAACGGGCGCAGCAATTCCCCTTGCTCGACACGCTGCGCCGCTGGGTGGCGCCTTACGACGGCACGATCAACATCAACGCCCCGGTGCGCCTCATCCAGGACACCAGCCCCGAACGCGCGGCCTATACCGGAGCCGACGGCGTGCGCGTGGCGATCCAGCTCGAGGGCTCGGAGCTGTGGTTCACCACCATCGGGCCGACCGCCTTCGATACCAAGAATCCCACCGGCGTCACCGCGGTGCCGGTGCACCGCGGCGACCGGCTCTATTTCCGCGTGCAGTCGATCTTCGACGGCGCCTTCGACCAGGTCGCCTGGGATCCGCAGATCAGCTATGCGGGCGTCGATGCGACCCGCACGGACGTGAACAGCCTCGCCGAGTTCAGCTACCAGGCTTCGCAGGACTTTACCCTCGCCGGCCGCGGCGCGAGCACGGTCACTTTGCCGCTTACCGGCACCTTGCGTCTTGCCGGCCGCTTCGAGAAGACCGGGGTCACCACCGACGACGTGAAGCTCCTCATTACCAAGAACGGGATGGAGGTCTTCAGCAGCACCTTGGGCTTCGCCCAGACGACCTTCGTGGACATCGCACAAGCCCTGCCCAATGGCATCACCGTCACGAAGATGGACGTGCTGCAGTGGCAGATCTTCGTCGATTCGCCGATCGACGCGACGCTCGTGAAGCTCACGCCCGACGGGTTCTACACGGCGGCCGACGGCGTGGACAGCGTCACCGACGACCAGGGCAACTTCGTCATCCGGGTGAGCCCGCCCTACGACATGGATCTCTATGTGGTCAGCTCGGCGACCACGCCGCAGGGCTTCTTCACCGTGCCGAGCACGGGCACCTTCACGGCGCAGGCGCGGCTGCAGACGACCCTCAATTCCGGCGACACCACCCGCGCTTTCTTCACGGTCAAGCGCCGCGGCGCGCTGCTCGCCAAGACGCCGATCAGCATCACAGGGACAGGTACGTCCAGCGAAACCATCGTCACCGCCGATTTCACCGCGAACGCGGGCGACCAGGTGTTCTTCGACGTGAGCTCGCGCGATCCCTTCTTCGCGACGCGGCTGACGCTGCTCGAGGTCACGGTGGCCGGCAACGTCGTGCCTTCGGCGTCGCACACGCGCTCGCCTGAGGGCTTGTTCCCGCAGGCGTACCGCGGCTGGGGCGCGGCCGGTTACAACGGCAATCCGCCGCGCGACGCGCTGCCGATCGACCAGGCCCTGCTGGTGATCAACGCAAGCACCACGACCGACAATCTGCGCGCCTTCCCGTTCATCCCGCGTCCGATGGACGCGCTCTGGGGCGGGGTGGACGACCAGGCCTACGTCAAAGCGGGGTCGATGAGTTCCTCGCGGCTGGGCCTGGACGACATCCGCATGCCGACCTCGGCGCAGTTCGCCGGAGCCTCCGCGCCCGCGCGCATCTCGCTGTCGACGAATATCGCTGTCGCGGCCGGTTTTGGCGCGAGCGCGGGAGACAGCCAGAGCAAGCTCGACTTCCAGGACCTGAACGGCGACCGCTTCCCCGACGTGATCAGCGCCTCGGGCGGGGTGCAATTCTCACGCTCGGCCGGCGGGCTGGAAGATCAACGGCGCGGCTCGGGCCCCGGCTCGGCGCGCAAGAGCAGCAACGAGAGCCTCAACGCGAGCACCAGCGGCGCAGGCAACATCGCCCGCGCGATCGCCTCGGCGCGCGGCAGCGACGCTCCGGACGGCAACAGACCCGCGGTGACGGCGGATAACGGGTCGGACATGTCCAGGCTCGGCTTCGGCGGCGACGTCGGCTTCGGCAATTCGCAGACCGAGTTCGACCTGATCGACGTCAACGGCGACGGCTTGCCCGACAAGGTGTTCAGGGACGGCAGCGTGCAGCTGAACTTCGGCTACAGCTTCGCCCCGGCGGCGGAGCCCTGGGGAGGCGGCATCATCAACAACGGGCAGACGCTGAACGCCGGCGTCAATCTCGGCTTCAACCTGAACTTCTACAGCATCGCCGGCGGCTTGAACCTCGGCATCGGCGAGACGCGCTCGGACGAAACCTACGCGGACATCAACGGCGACGGCCTGCCCGACAAGATCCTCGCCGGCAGCCCGCTGACGGTGCGCCTGAACACCGGCTCTGGCTTCACCGGGCCGATCACCTGGCCGGGTGGTCAAGGCAAGGTGGCTGTCGACAAGAACATCAGCCTGAGCGGGGGCGTGTTCTTCACCTTCGGATTCACCTTCCTCGGCGCGGTCAAAGTGGTCGTCAACCCCGGCGTGAGCCTTTCGACCAGCCTCGGCCGGCCGGAAGTCGCGTTCCGCGACATGGACGGCGACGGCTTCGCCGACCACGTGCGCTCGACGATAGACAACCAGCTGAGCGTCGCGCTCAACCCGATCGGCCGCACCAATCTGCTGAAGAAGGTGCACCGGCCGCTCGGCGCCACTTTCGACCTCGAATACGCCCGCGACGGCAACACCTTCGACCTGCCGCAGTCGCGCTGGCTGATGACGAAGCTGACGGTTTTCGACGGCCACGTGGGCGAGGGCGCGGATCGCCAGATGGCGACTTTCGCGTACTCGGCGCCGAAGTACAACCGGCTGGAGCGCGATTTCTACGGCTACGGGACGGTGATCGAGAGGCATCTGGATACTCAGAACGCGAACGCGCTGTTCCGCTCGATCCAGCGCGAGTATCGAACCGACAGCTACTACGCCAAGGGACTGATGACTCGCGAGCTCAGCTCGGATGCGGCCGCCCGTCCGTTCCTGGAAACGCAAAACACCTACGTTTTGCGCGATGTCGGCACCGGTCTCGAGCCCGGCGATCCAGCGAGCACGACCGCGACGGAGTTCCCGCAGCTGGCGCGGACCGACAAGCGCTTCTTCGAGAGCGGGCCGTTGGCGCAGAAGGCGACCGCCACGCTGCACGAGTACGACGCGCTGGGGAACATCAGCCGCTACACCGACACGGCCGACGTGGGCGCCACCGACGATGTGACGGCGGTGATCAACTACACCTCTTCGGACCCGGTTTGTCTGGCTAACTATATCGTCGGCAAGGCGAACAAGATCCTCGTGACGGGGAACGGCGTGCTGGTGAGGAACCGAGAGGCGACGATCGACTGCACGACGGGCGACGTGATGCAGGTGCGCCAGTTCCTGGAGACCGGCGAGGCAGCGGTGACGGATCTCGCGTACTTCGGCAACGGCAACATCCAGTTGGTGAAGGGCCCGGCGAACAAGAACGGTCAACGCTACACACTCACGTACGAGTACGACCCAACAGTGGCGACGCACATTACTCGCGTCACAGACAGCTTTAACCTGTTCTCCACAGCCGACTACGACCTGCGCTTCGGCAAGCCCACCCATACCGCCGACGTCAACGGCCAGAGGACGACCTTTGCCTACGACGCGGTCGGGCGGGTGGACACGATCGTCGGCCCCTACGAGCAAGGCACGGGACAGATCACGATCGACTTCGACTATGCCGCGGTCCAGACGCCCGCGAGCGATACGAACGGCAACACCATCCCGATCTCGCAGGTCCCGTTCGCGTTCACAAAACACATCGACAAGGACGCCGACGGCGTGCTGAAGAGCAGCGGCACGATCGACACGATCCTGTTCACCGACGGCCTGAACCGGGTGATTCAGACTAAGAAGGATCTGGCGTTGCACACCGGGCCGGGTAGCACCCCAACCGATGTGATGACGGTCTCGGGGCAGGGCGTCTTCGATGCCTTCGGCAGGACGGTGGCGCAGTTCTATACCACGACCGAGCCGAAAGGGGCGAACACGCTGTTCAACCCGACCTTCGACACGGTAACCGCGACGACAATGGCCTACGACGTTCTGGATCGCAATACCAGGACCACGATTCCCGATGGGGCAAGCACGGCGACCGCCTACGGGTTCGGGGCCGACCGGGTGGGGCTGACTCAGTTCGAGACGACGGTCACCGACGCCAACGGCAAGGTGAAGCAGACCTACCGCGACGTACGCGAGGTGATCACGAGTATCAAGGAGTTCAATCAAAGCACGCCGCTGTGGACTTCCTATGCCTATGACGCCCTCAAGCAGATCGTGAGGGTCGAAGACGACCGGCATAACGTCACTACGGTCGCCTACGACAACCTCGGCCGCAGAACGGCCATCGACAGCCCGGACATCGGAAGGACGGAGACCCAGTACGACCTCGCGAGCAACATGATCACCAAGATCACGGCGAACCTGCGCTCGGCGAACCAACAGGTCGGCTATAACTACGACTTCAACCGGCTGATCGCGATCAGCTTCCCGAATTTCCCCGCGAACAACGTCACCTACGCCTACGGTGCGCCGAGTGCAGCAGGCGACGCCAACGGCAACCGCGCCGGGCGCGTCGCCACGATTGCTTCGCAGATGGGGCAGGAGGACCGCTTCTACGGACGTTTGGGCGAAGTCGCCAAGGAAGTGAAGACAGTCGTGACCTTCACAACGCCGAATGCTCCGGAGGTATACACGACCCTGTTCCAGTACGACACGTGGAATCGCTTGATGCGGCTTACCTATCCCGACGGAGAAGTGCTGACCTATGCCTACGACTCGGGCGGCCTGGTGAACTTTGCGCAAGGGCAGAAGAATAACTTCACCTACAGCTACATCAATCGCCTCGAGTATGACAAGTTCGAGAGCCGTACCTTCATCGAAGCCGGCAACAACGTGAGGACACGCTACGCCTACGACGAACGCACGCGGCGCCTGTGCAGCCTCACCAGCGCCAAGGGCACGGGTGGCACGCCGACTTGCGTGACCACGCTCGAGGGCACGCTGCCGGTGCAGAACAACATCCAGAACCTGCTCTACGTGTACGACAACGTGGGCAACATCAAGGGCCTTGCGAACAGCATCCCGGTGCCGCCCCCGAACCAGTTCGGAGGTCCGACGAAGCAGACCTTCGTCTATGACGACGTGTATCGGTTGAGCTCGGCCGGGGGAACGTTCAGCTTCAACCCGAGCAAGACGCAGACCTACTCGATGATCATGGCCTACGACTCGATCTACAACGTCGTGTCTAAGAACCAAAGCGACATCATCACCCAGCCTTCGGGAACGCCGATCCAGCAGAAGAAGACCAGCTATCTCTTCAACTACGCCTTCGGTGCCCCGCACCCGCACGCGCCCACTCACATCGGCAACCGGACGTTCAGCTATGACGCCAACGGCAACCAGCTGGGATGGGACAACGACGACAACGGCACCCGGAGAACCATCGTCTGGGACGAGGAGAACCGTATCCAGTCGCTCTTCGACAACGGCCACGAGAAGACCTACAAGTACGACGACACGGGACAGCGGGTCATCAAGCGCGGACCGCAAGGCGAAACGGTGTACGTGAATCAGTACTTCACCATCCGCAACAAGCAGATCGGGACCAAGCACGTCTTTGCGGGCATGACACGCCTCGTGTCCAAGCTGATGAAGCAGGACAAGCCCGGAGCGAATCCGCAGGGCAACACGCCGGTTGAGAAGGACTTGTTCTTCTTCCACCCCGATCAGCTGGGATCGAGTCACTACATCACCGACACGCAGGGGCAGATCTTCGAGCACCTGGAGTACTTCCCCTACGGGGAGACCTGGGTCGAGGAGTCCACCAATACCCAGAGGACGCCGTACCTCTTTACCGGGAAGGAGTTCGACGAGGAGACCAACCTCTACTATTACGGAGCGCGCTACTACGACCCGAGAACCTCCGTGTGGGAGAGCTCGGATCCGGCAATCGGCAAGTACCTGCCTGGGGCGGGACAGACGACCGGGCTGCCCGGATTCGGCGGAGTGTTCAATCCCGCCAATCTGAATCTTTATGCGTATGTCGGCAACGTTCATCTGCTCAACGTCACCGATCCAAACGGAAAATGGGCGTTGATCGATGACGCGATTGCGATCGTCGGAGGGGCGGCGGTCGGTGTGGCGGCGCAGGGTGTTGCCGACCTCATAAGAGGCGAAAGAAGCTCCTGGAAGAGTTATGTCGCCGCCGGAGTGGGCGGCGCAGCTGCCGGAGAGGCGGCGTTGTACACGGGAGGCGTCGCGTCAGGAGCGGCCGGTGGCCTTGCTTATAGCGTCACCAACCAACTGCTGGAGAAGGGCAAGGTAGACGTGGTGGAGGCGGCCGTGGACACGGGTGTTTCCGCTGTCACCGCCGGGATTGGCGCGAAAGTCTTGCCGGCGGCGGCCAGGCTCCTGCCGAATTCGGTGAAAGGAGTCATTGGTGAACAGGCGTCCATTGCGTACAATCTATTGAAAGGGAATAGATTGGTTGGTACGCAAAGATCAATTCCTGGCCTCACGACGATCGTGGACAGTGAATGGCTGACCTCCGGGGGGGTCACCCGGTACGTCGAATCTAAATTTGGGACGTCTACCCTTACGAGGGCCCAGCGCGCCGCTCAGCGCGCACTAGGCAATGCCTATGTTGTCGAGCGCTGGGGTTATGATTGGGTTGGCCGCATGGGTAGTACTCTCGGCACGGGCCTGGGTATCGGGGGCTCGGCGAGCCAGAAGGATCCCGCTGCTTCGGAGTGAGGTCGAACGAGCGATGGCGGATGCTAGGAAGCTTCTTCTTGGAGCGCTGCGCGAGGGCCTTGTCCCGCTCCTCTTGGAGAGAGGTTTCGCGCAAAGTCCGCTCCATAAGGAACGACGAAGCCGTGAAATGGAGACGGCGTTTCCCTTCGGGTATATCAAGAGGGCAAGAGGGTCGCACCACGAGTCGATAGAAATACAGCTCGACAAGTACGGCAGGGCGCGATTCGTGCTCAACTGCGGCATCGTGCCGCCCGAAGGTGTCGATCTTCCATGGGGGCATCTCGACCAGGACAAGGCTTCGGCGTCGGACCTTCCGGAGGCCTATCGGCTGCATAGCTGCAAGGGTTGCATGAGGTGGTTTTCGCCGCCGTGGTTTGCATGGCCGCATGACCTTGAATCTCGCGTCAAGAAGGCGGTCGCGCAGGCAGCATCTCTTTGTTCGGAGGTCGAAGTCTGGTTTGCGACGCGCAGAGTCGGCCCCCACATGCGCAGATTCGGGTATCCGATCAAGACGACTTAAGGCTCTCTCGAACTGAGAGGCCATTTCGGTGTTGTCAATACTTGAGATAGGTACCGCCCTTTCCAACTCTGCGGGAGCAGGGAGCACAAGCGGACGACGCGACTATCCGCCGATCTCGTCCGCCAGTAGCCGCCGCCAGGTCCCGTCGATGAAACCTTCGATCGGCTGAAAGTGCGCCTTGTAGGACATCTTGCGGCTGTCCTTGATCCAATAACCGAGATACAGATAAGGCAGGGAAGCGCGACGGCACTGCTCGATCTGCCACAGGATGTTGTAGGTGCCGAAGCTCGCGCTGGCGCTGTCGGGATCGTAAAAAGTGTAGACCGAGGAAAGGCCGTCGCTCAGCTGATCGACGATCGACACCATCATGAGCTTGCCCTTGTCGCGGAACTCCACCAGCCGCGTGCTCACCCGGCTTTGCAGCAGGAAATGCGAATACTGGTCGCGGCTGTCCTGGTCCATGCCGCCGCCGGAATGGCGGCTCGCCTGATAGCGAAGGTAAAGCGAGTAGTGCTCGACGCGAAAGCGCAACCCCGTCACCGCGTGCTGCAGCCCCTCGTGCCTTGCCTGGGCGCGCCGCTGGCTGCGCGAGGCGCGAAACTGCTCGACGGGAACGCGCACCGGGACACAGGCGCGGCAGTGATCGCAATACGGTCTGTAGGTAAAGATGCCGCTGCGGCGAAAGCCGAGACGCACCAGGTCCGCGTAGAGCTCGGTGCCGATCAGATGGCTGGGGGTGGCAACCTGCGAGCGCGCCATCCTGCCCGGCAGATAGCTGCAAGGGTAGGGCGCGGTCACGTAGAACTGCAGTACTGCGTGCGGCAGATCGTTCAGCTTCGACATGGCACCTGCCCGACAGATGCGCCGGACCAGCTTCCCGGCGAGTGCGGATAGTGTATCAACTCTTCGAGCAACCTGGAAAACCGGCGGCGGGTAATTTCGCGCGCACCCAGCGACTCCAGGTGCCGCGTGCGCATCTGGCAGTCGATAAGCCCGAAGCCGGCGGACCTGAGATGTGTCACCAGGCCGGTGAGCGCGATCTTCGAGGCGTCGCGGGCGCGGGAGAACATCGACTCGCCGAAAAACACCCGGCCGATCGCGACCCCGTAGAGTCCTCCGGCGAGATTCCCGTCGATCCAGGTTTCGACCGAGTGCGCGTATCCGAGCCGGTGCAGACTCCGGTAGGCCTCGATCATCGCTCCGCCGATCCAGGTGCCGGGCTCGCCATCGCGCGGCGCGGCACAGCCGGCCATGACTTCGTCGAAGACCGAATCGAAGCGCAACTCATAGGAACGATTGCGAAGGGTTTTTCCAAGGGAGCGCGAAATCTTGAGCTCCTCGGGAAACAGGACCATGCGCGGGTCAGGGCTCCACCACAGGATCGGGTCGCCTTCGGAAAACCAGGGAAATATGCCGCGGCGATAGCCTTCGAGCAGCCGCTCGTACGACAGGTCGGCGCCCGCCGCGAGCAACCCGTTCGGATCCTTGAGCGCCGACTGCACCGGCGGGAAGGGCGTGTCGCGCTCCAGCCAGGGAATCATCCCGCTTTCAGCACTTCACCTGCTGCCTGCAGTACTGCGCCAGCTCGCTCACTATGCAGCGGGTCTCGACGACCGCGCGGGCATGCCCGCCGTGATCGAGGGCGAGGCGGAATTCGTACTTGCTGAAAAACTCGTTGAACAGCTCCCCGCCCAGGGTCCCGACCGCGGACAGGCCGTCGCTCGCCGGATCGTGTTCGAGAAGGATCGCGGCGAGCGGCTGCGGCGCGGGGCCGGCGAGCACTTTCGCGCCTTCGGCAGGATCGTACTGGCTGTGCTCGGAGCAGCAATGTATCACTTGTGCGAACCGGCTCCCGGCCGATTTCTCACCGCGGTAGCTGATGAAGCTGATCTCGCGGGTGGGGTAGGTGAGCCGATGCGCGCAGATCGCGGAATAGGCGACGATGCTGTGGCCCGCGCCCACGCCGCCCGGCCACTCGTAAGTCTGCTCGTCGGCGGTTTTCAGCTGCGCGGAAGGCTTGGTCGGCTTGCCGAGGTTCAGCAGAAAGCAGGGTGTCCCGGCAAACGGATAGTGGAAGATGAAATTCCGGTTTTCGGGGAGCGCGCCCGCCCTGAGCGGCCGGCCCGCCGGGTCGACCAGCAGGGCACGGGAATAGAAGCGCGGGCTCGCGTCGGCGGGGGTTGCAGGCAAAGAAGCGGTGAGCGCCGAGGCGCCGCATGCCAGGATGAAATCGCGTCTGAGCATGGATGTTGCCATCTAAGCCGAGTCGGTCGGGGCTGTCAACCGCGGCGGCGGCCGGGCGTGCTCTGAACCGCTGATTTCCGGCTACTTCGGAGGCAGGATTTCGCCCGCGTGAAATCCGAACGCGCCCGCCTTGCGGTCGGCGTAGAAGTGACGCAGCGTCGTGGAGATCGTGCGGAAAGCGATTTCCTTCCAGGGAATCTCGCCCTCGCGGTAGAGCGCGACTTCCAGGGTCTCCTCGCCCGCCGCGAAGTCCTGGTCGAGCAGCCGGGCGCGGTAGAAGACGTGCACCTGATCCACGTGAGGCACGGACAAGAGCGTGAACACTTCGCCCAGCTCGACGCGCGCCTTCGCTTCCTCCATGGTTTCGCGAAGCGCGGCCTGCGCTGTCGTCTCACCGAGCTCCATGAATCCCGCGGGAAGCGTCCATAGTCCGTAGCGCGGCTCGATCGCGCGTTTGCACAGCAGTATCCGGTCCTCCCATACGGGGATCGTGCCGACCACAACGAGCGGATTGCGGTAGTGGATGGTGTTGCAGTTGTCGCAGACGTGGCGCGGAAGGGAGTCGCCCGGCGGCACGCGCAGCACCAGCTTGGCGCCGCAGTTCGAGCAGAAATTCATCGGGGGGAAAGGCATGCTCGCGCCTATGATACATAATGGCGCACGTGATGGACGGTCCGCGCTCCCAGTTTCCGCTCCACCTGTGCCTGGTCCTGTGCGGGTTGATGGTCTCGGTTCCCTTCCTCTTTCCGTACCACTATTTCCCTTTCCTGACTTTCTACAACGAGTGGTTCGCCTTCGTCATCGGACTGGCGGCGCTCGGCGCGATGGGCCTGGCCCCGTCCCGGCACGCGGTTCCGGTCCCCGCGATGTGCCTCGGCCTGTTTGCGTTCACGGCCGTGCTGGCGCTTCAAGTGGCCCTCGGCCAGGTGGCCTACCCGTTGCGCAGCGCGATGGGCGCTCTCTATTCGATCTGGGCCGCATTGATGGTGTTGCTGGGCGCATGGCTCGCAGGCGAGCTGGGAGAAAACACCGTTGCGCATTCTCTGCAGTGGTGGCTCGCCATCGCCGGGACGTTGGTGGCGGCCAGCGGTTTTCTTCAGCTCTATCACACCCCGCTGCCGGCCAGCATAGCCATGGCGGCGCAACCAGGCAAGCTGATGTTCGGAGTCATCGGTCAGTCGAACAATTTTGCAAACTACCTCGGCGCGGCATTGCTTTCGGTCGCGTTTCTTCGCTCGCGCGGCGTCCTCGGCGCGGCAGCGGCCGCGCTGATGGCGCTGCTCCTGTCGACCGGCATGGCCCTGTCCGGCTCCCGCACCTCCTGGGGGTATATGGCCGTCAGTCTTGTTCTCATTCCTCTCCTGCTCCGCCGGGACAGCCCCGAGGCGGCAGGGAAAGTCCTTCGCGTCGCGGCGTTCGCCTTCGCCGTGTTCGCCTTGGTCCAGGTCCTGAACTTGTATACCGACGTCTTCACCGGCCCCGAGGGCAGGACGGCTTCCGCGGGAGAGCGTCTGGTCCGATACCTGGACAGCGACAACGCAAGCGGTGAGCGCATAAGGATCCAGCTTTTCCTGTATGCGTGGCTGATGTTTCTCTCGAACCCGATTTTGGGCGCCGGGTTCGGCGAATATGGCTGGCGCGCATTCGAATTGGCGGCGGGCCTGCAGGGGCCGGTGACCGCGGGGCTCGACCGCCACAGCCACAATCTGTTCCTGCAACTGCTGGCCGAGACCGGGATTGCGGGCTTCGTCTGCGTTGCGCTTCCGCTGGCTTCATGGCTCTACCGGATGCCGTGGCGACATCTGAGCCCGGCGCGTTGCTGGGCCCTTGGCGTCCTCGCGATCATGGGACTGCACAGCATGGTCGAATTTCCCCTGTGGCACGCCAATTTCCTGGGGATATTTGCCCTGTTGTTCGGGACGGTATCGCCGGCCTTTGCAGCCCTCGAGCTGAACCGATTGCGCCGGGCGCTCTTCCTGATGGTCGTAGTCGCGGGGGGCGTGGCGGCACGCAGCGTGTGGTCCGACTACCGTGCATTCGAGGCGTGGTTTCTGAAGGTGGAGGCGAGGGCCAAGCGAGGCGGGCTGTCCGATGGCACCGACTTCGAATCGCTGATTGCGCTCCAGGAGAACTCGTTCTTCGCGCCTTATTTCGACCGCGTATTGACCGAGGTGATGGAACTCGACGAGCGAAACCTGAAGGACAAGCTCGCGTTCAATGCCCAGGCGATGCGAATCTATCCCGCGCCGCCGATGGCGCATCGCCAGATCGTCCTGCTTGCGATTGCGGGCCGTGACGCCGAAGCGGCCCGCATGCTGCGCGCCGCGGTGAGGGTCTACCCGGAATGGACCCGGGAATGGCTGCCCCAGTTGGAAGCGTTCGCGCGGGCCCGGCCGGAACGCTTCGCCGAACTGCTTGCCTCCGCGCGCGCTCAGCTCGGTCAAGCCGAGCCCGAGCGGGCGTTTGCGCCCTTGCCGGGAAAGCGGTAACGTTGCCCGCGACAACCACCTGAAGTCGCCCCTGGCGGTGACGGGAGAGAAGGATCGTGGCCGAGGCAATCAAGACCAAGCGTCCCGAGCGCATACGGCTCGGCGATCTGCTTCTGCAGCAGAAGCTCATCTCGCAGGAGCAGCTCAAGGGCGCGCTCGAGGATCAGGGCCGCTCGGGTCGAAAGCTCGGCCGGGTGCTGATCGAGAGCGGGTATCTTTCGGAAGACCAGATCGGCGAGGCGCTCGCCCGCCAGCTCGGAGTTCCGTTCATCAACCTGAAATACTACAACTTCAATTCCGCGGTGACCCGCAAATTGCCCGAAGCCCAGGCACGGCGTTTTCGCGCGCTTTTGCTCGAAGAGCAGGACGACATGGTGCTGGTCGCGATGGTCGATCCCACCGACCTGTTTGCCTTCGACGAGATCTCGCGGCTTACCCGCAAGGAAGTCAACATCGCGGTGGTGTCCGAAACGCTGCTGCTGCAGACCGTCGACCGGATCTACCGGCGTACCGACCAGATCACTTCCCTCGCCAAGGAGCTCGGCGAAGATCTGGGCGACGTCGTCGACTTCGGTACCCTGACCCTGGGAGCCGAGGACGCCCCTGTCGTCAAGCTCCTTCAGACGATGTTCGAGGACGCAGTCGGGGCGCGGGCATCGGACATTCACATCGAGCCGCATGAGCAGGGACTGCATATCCGCTTCCGGATCGACGGTCTGTTGCAGCCGCAGACCGAGACGGACACCAAGATATCCTCGGCGGTGGCGCAGCGACTCAAGCTGATGTCGGGTCTCGATATCTCCGAGCGGCGCCTGCCGCAGGACGGACGCTTCAACGTCAAAGTCCGGAATCAGCAGGTCGACGTACGCATTTCCTCCATGCCGACGCAGTACGGTGAGGCGGTCGTCATGCGCCTGCTCCACCGCGCCGGAGGCGTGCAGCAGCTCACCGATCTCGGCATGCCGCCGGAAATGCTCGAGCGTTTCAGCAAGGCGATTCATCGCTATACCGGTATGGTCCTGGTCACCGGTCCCACCGGCAGCGGCAAGACGACCACCCTTTACGCCGCGCTGAACGAGCTGAACAAGCCGGACTGCAAGATCATCACCGTGGAAGACCCGGTCGAATACCGTCTCGACGGCCTGAACCAGGTTCAGGTGAACGACAAGATCGAGCTCACGTTCGGCCGCGTGCTGCGTTCGTCCCTACGCCAGGACCCGGACGTCATCCTGATCGGAGAGATGCGCGACCTCGAGACCGCGGAGATCGGGCTGCGCGCCGCCATCACGGGCCACATGGTGTTGTCGACGCTGCACACCCGCGATGCAGCGAGCGCTCCGCTGCGGCTGATCGACATGGGGGTGCCGCGTTACATGGTCGCCTACTCGCTCCAGGCCGTGGTGGCGCAGCGGCTCCTGCGCGTCAACTGCGAATCCTGCCGCAAGCCGTATCAGCCCGGCCCGCAGGAGGTGCAGTGGCTGCGCAGCGGCGGCCGCGATCCGGCCGCCGGGCGGATCATGGCCGGGAGCGGCTGCCAGCATTGCAACGGCAGCGGCTACGCGGGGCGGATCGGGATCTACGAAATGCTCGAAATGGACAACGAGCTCGCCACGCTCGCCAACTCAGACGACCCAGGCCATTTCATTGCAGCTGCCGAGCAGCGCATGGCGGGTCACCTCTTGAGGGACAGCGCGGCTCAGCTTGCGCTCGCCGGAAAGACCACGGTTTCCGAAGCCATGCGCGTCACCGCGCAGATCGAAGACTAGCGCCGCTCGCGTGCCTTTTTTCTCCTACACGGGCCGCAACGCAAGAGGCGAGCTGGTGCGCGGCGTGCTCGAAAACGCCGACTCGGGCGCGATCGCGGATCAACTCCTCACCAGCGGCGTATCCCCGATCAACATCAGTCCTGCCTCCGGCCCGCAGGCGCTCGCCGGGGAGGGATGGCTGCGCCGGCTGAGCTCGGAGAAAGTGACGCTCGAGGACATGGTGCTTTTCAGCCGGCAGATGTACACCCTTCTCAAGTCCGGGGTTCCCATACTCAAGGCCCTGGCCGCGCTGCAGGAATCCGCTGTCCGGATCGGCTTTGCGAACATGTTGCAGGATCTGCGCACGAGCCTGGACAGCGGCAGGGACCTCTCGACCGCGATGCGCAGGCACCCCAAGGTGTTCGGGCCGTTCTATATCAGCATGGTGCGCGTGGGCGAGCTTACCGGGGCGCTGGAGGAGGTCTTCCTCAGGCTCTTCCACCACATCGAGTTCGAAAAGGAAATCAAGGACCAGGTTTCCCAGGCTCTGCGCTATCCGATCTTCGTCATCGTCGTGATGGGCGTCGCCCTGGTCATCGTCAACATCTTCGTGATTCCCGCTTTCGGCCGGATTTTCGCGAATTTCCATGCCGAGCTGCCGTTGATGACGCGCGTTTTGATCGGCTTCTCCGACTTCATGGTGCAGTACTGGCCGGCGCTCCTGGGACTCCTCGCCGGCGCGTACGTATTGTTCCGCGTCTGGGTCGGCACTCCCGCGGGCCTCTATCGCTGGGACCGGATGAAGATCCGCATCCCGATCGCGGGCAAGATCATCCTCAAGGCGACGCTGGCCCGGTTTGCGCGTTCGCTGTCGATCGCCCTGAAGAGCGGGGTGCCCATCGTGCAGGCGCTTTCGGTGGTGGAGCAGGTCGTGGACAACGCCTACGTCGGCCAGCGTATCGAGCAGATCCGCGAAGGGGTCGAGCGCGGCGAAAGCCTGCTGCGCACCGCCGTGACCACCGGGGTTTTCACGCCCGTGGTGCTGCAGATGATCTCGGTCGGGGAGGAAGCGGGCGAGCTGGACGAGCTGCTGCGCGAGGTGGCCGAAATGTATCAGCGCGAAGTCGAATACGAGCTGAAGACGCTCTCCTCGCAGATCGAGCCCATCCTGATCGTGATGCTCGGCGTATTGGTGCTGGTGCTCGCACTGGGAGTCTTCCTCCCGATGTGGGATATGGGGCAGGCGGCGCTTGGGAGCGGCAACCGTTAGAGGCCCCGTGCCGGGCTCCGGGTCACGCGCGCGCCGGCGCTGCAGCCCCGGATTTACCCTGATCGAGCTGATCATCGTCATTTGCATCGTCGCCCTGTGCGCCGGGTTGCTGCTCGAGCGCCTTCGCTTCTATCAGGAAGCCGCGGAAAAAGCGGCCATGGAATACAACGTCGGCGCGGTGAAAAGCGCTCTGCAGTTGCGGGTCGCGGCTCTCCTGGTACGCGGTGAGGAAGGGAAGATCGAATCCCTCGCCCGCGCCAACCCGATCGATTGGCTGATGGAGCCGCCGACCGGCTACCGCGGAGAGTTCCGCGCGCCGCAGCCCGCGGTGCCGCGGGGGAGCTGGTATTTCGACGCGACCAGGAACGAGCTCGTATACGTTCCCAATCTCGACGCTCACCTCGAGCGCCTTGCCGATGGAAGCAAACGAGTTCGATTTCGGGTGCGGCTTGAGTTCGAGCCGACGGAACCGGGTTCCGAGCGCAAGCTGATAGCGGCAATGCGAGTCGAGCCCGTGAGGCCCTATACCTGGTTTTACAGGCAATAGGTACGTAAATTGCTCCATTCCACTATGGGCTTTTGTCAGTGGAGCGCAAGCAAAGCGCGTGAAATATTTGGTGTTCCGGCCGGTCTGCTCATAGGGAAACACCTGAGCTAGACTGGGGAAATGGAGGGGTCGACTCAGAGGCGATGTGCGGTAGGATTCACAACCGCTGCAAAGTGTGTGTATAATCAGACCGAACGTTAAGTTGACCCTGTAAGTTGTTAAATTTGTGAGGGAAACGAAAATGAATAAGCAAACGCGTGGTTTTACGCTGATCGAGCTGATCGTGGTGATCCTGATCCTCGGCATCCTGGCGGCGGTCGCAGCTCCCAGGTTCGCCAATCTCACCGGATCGGCCCGTGCAGCGGCGTTGAACGGCCTGCGCGCAGCGGTGATGTCCGCCTCGACGCTCGCGAACGCGCTGCAGGTTGCGTCCGGGTTGGCCAGCGGCGCTTCCGTGACCATCGAGGGGGTGGCCGTAACCATGACCAACGCATACCCGCAAGCAACCGCGGGCGGGATCGTTGCCGCGGTTCGATTCGATGCGACGACCTTCACGGCCTCGGGCACGAACCCGGTGAATTTCCTGGTCACCAATGCGACCGATACGACGCAATGCGTGTTCACATATGGCGTTGCGACGACGACCCAACCGGCGACCATCAGCGCAATAACAAACGCCAACGGCTGTTGATCGGCCGCCGCGCATCTCAAAGCAAAGTGCAGGGGCAGGGCGGGCAGCCGAAAGGCGCCCGCCCTTTTTCTTGCGTTACTGAGCACTGAAGAAGCCATGTCGGCTCCACGCTCTCGAAGCGCGATTCGGGGCCGCGGGTTTACGTTGGTCGAGCTTGTTGTCGTGCTGATGTTGGCCGCCGTCCTTGCGTTTTTTGCGTTGCCCCGTTTGTCGCAAAACACGGTCGAACTGTCGGGCCAGGCGGAACAAGTGGCAAGCGATATTCGCCACGCGCAGACACTTTCCATGACACGCGGTGCAGCGCTCGGCAGCCAGGGGCGCTACTGCGTCTTCTTCACGGGCACGGGATACCAGTATCGCCACAACAACAACAGTTACGCGACGCCGTGCACGATAGCGGTCAGTCACCCCGCAACGGGCTCGACAGCTGCGATCGTCCTGAGCGGTACGGCCGTGACCCCCTTGAACTTGACGGGTAACTATGTCGAATTCGACGCCAAAGGGCAGCCGACCAGCCTTAGCGCTCCCAACAACAATGCGACGGTCACGTTGAACGGCACCGGCGGGCCGCGCGTGGTGGTCATCAGTCCTGTCACCGGAAAGGTGACCGTTCAATGAATGCGAATATGCGCGCGTTTCGAAATCGCCGTGTACCCGTCGTCGCTTGTCGTGGAGTCACCTTGCTCGAGGTGATCGTCTTTATCGTGATTGCGGGGCTGGCAGTGGCCGGGCTGGTGGTCGGCATGTCCGGCGCAGTCCGCACGGCGCCCATGTCGAAAGAGATGCATCAGGGCTTGCAGCTCGCGCAAGGGAGGATGGAGCTCATCCTCGCGCAGAGAAGTCTGCCCGGCGGTTTTGCGGGATTTACCAGCGCGACCTTCGATCCGTGTGCGCCCCCTGGCGGAGCACAGGAGGCCTGCCTTGCTCCCGCGACGTACACGGTCGCGCCGTGTCTCTACACGGGTGCCGGGACATGCGGATTCGGCGCGGCGAACACCTGCCAAGCGGGAGATGTCAACTACGCGTGCGTCCGCGTGCGCGTAACCGGGCCGCAGGGAACCACGGTCGCGGAACTCGAGGCCATGGTGGCGAACTATTGATGAAGCAGCATTCCGCTCCGATACACTCGGCTCGCCTTCGCGCACCCTCGAGTTCGGTGGATGCTCGGCGCCGGCATGAGCGCGGCTGGACCTTGATCGAAATGGTGATGGTCATCATCGTATTTGCAATAGTTGCGACCATCGGGGCGAGGTTGATGTCCACCATGCTCCAGTCGTACTTTACCGCTCGCGATATCACGAGTTCCGACGCGCAGGCGCGCGTGGCTTTCGAGCGCATGACGCGTGAACTGCGGCAGATCCGGTCGGCCACGGCAGCCGACCTCGACCCCGCCTCGGCTGCGCAGGTCCGCTTCATCGACTCGGACGGCAACGGCGTGTGCTTCTACCGCGACGCCGCGACGAACCGCCTGATGCGCAGCGAAGACGGCCCCGCGACCGCCTGCGGTGCGACGCGTCCCCAACCCCTGTCCGACTTTGTCACGGGGTTGAATTTCGTCTACTACTTGAACGACGGCAGAACCGCGACTACCGTGCCTACCTCGGTGTACTACGTGACGGTTCACGTGGACGTTCAGGACAACAACGTGAGCGACACCTTGCGGGCAACGATACACCCAAGGTGAGTGACAGCTTGCGCGCAACGATACACCCGAGGAACTTCTGATGGACCGCCGCAAGCGCCAACGGGGAATGCTGCTGGTCGCGGCCATTGTCCTGCTCGTGGTCGTTTCGGCGCTGGTCGCGGCCATTGCGTTCGTCACGGCGACGTCCGGAAGTTCAGCGACGGATAATCTGCAATCCGGTCAGGCGCTGTTCCTGGCCGAGAGCGGTTTGGAGTACGAACAACGACAACTCGCGCAAAATGTGGATTGGTATCGCGCCACGACGGATCCCTTCGATGTGACGACTCGGAACCTCGGACAAGGATCGTTCACGATATCGGTCAACGTGCCAGCGACTGAACTACGCACGAATATGGGTACCGTCACGGGTAACATAAACGTCTTTACGACGAACCTCTTTCCGTTACCGTCCGGCACTTTGTTAATTGATGACGACTTTACCGCGGGCGGTAACGCGGAGTTTGTTACGTACAACGCCGTGTCGGCTGGTTCGCCCTACACTTTCACTATCAATAACCGTAACGTGAGCATTAACGGAGTATCGGGGCCGTCGGGCGCCGTGGCCCACACGCGCGGTACCAACGTCTATCCGGTTACCACCCTGAACTCAGCGTTGCCCGCGCTGCCGCTCGCCACGGGAGCCTGCGCGTCGTTGCCGACACTGACGAGTTTAACGATCGTTGCTAATTCCAAGTTTCCAAGCATAGGTACGATAACGCTGTATCACACCAGCGGCACCAATGCCGAACAAATTTCATATGCCGCTTCGACCACGTCTGGAGGCCTTGCAACGCTCACCGGTCTTACACGCTGCGCGAACGGGACGACCGCCATCGCCGCCGCGGCCAACGATCCGGTGGTATCAATGGTGGCCAACGTGGGAACCAACGATTTCGAGGTGTTAATTAGTTCAACCGGTAACGTGGGTAGTGCTCGACGTCGAGAATTCAAGACCGTGCAAAGGCTGTGAGGTGACAACCATGAAAAAATTTACGGGTCTACATGGTCTCTGTTTTTTTTGCTTGTTGTGCTGGCAGGTGTCGGCGTATGCGGCGTGTCCGTTTACCATGTCCCTGACACCGGCGCAGTTCGACATGGGAACTACCAGTACCGGCACCTTCCAGATGACCAACTCCGGCAGCCCCAGCAACATTATCGCGCTGCGGTTCCGAATCAACAACGGCGACCATTTTTCCGGCACCACCACGGCCCCCGCGGGTTGGACCGTGGCGTTTTCCAGCGCATCCGGTGGCGGTTACAACACGATTACCTATTCGGCGACTGCCGGCGGAATTACGCCAAGTGGTAGCGTGGGCTTTCCCATAGCGATTATTTTTCATTCCCTCAGCGCCGATGCCGCCGAACATCTGCGAGATGTTCGCGCTACCTACAGCGCCGGTTGCGGCGGCTCAGCGAACAGCACTATCAGCAATCTACCGGCGTGGACGCTGAAGTCGCTGGTGACAACGTGGACGCTATCGTCGTCGTCCATCGGCCCGGGGTGCACGTTTACCTTGACGATGAACATTGCCAACAATAGCACGGCCAATCTGACGAACGTAACCTCGGCAAACAAGCCGCCCATACTTAATGTGGTGAGCGGCAGCCCCACGGCGAGCACGTCCGCCAACCCGACCCCCAATAGCGTGAATTTAAACGCGGGCGTGAACGGAAATTTGGTTTGGACATACACGGCGGGCACGAACCCTGGGACGATGACGTTTACCGCGTCTGCGACCGCTAGCGGCGGGCGTACGTCGCAGTCGGTTGCATCAGGACAAATATCGATCATCTCCGGCGTGACGTGCGGGTTTAATGCGACATTCCAAGCAAACAGTCCAGCGTGTGCGTTTAGCGGCGATACAGTTACCTTCAAGATGGATGTGACGAATAACATCTCGCCAGCCGCATCATTGAGTAACGTCGTGCCTTCGGTTCCAGTCAAGACAGGTACGGCATCCATCGGCACGCTGAGCAGTCCTTCGCCGGCTTCGATTGCGACACTGACGGGAGGAGGTGGAACCGGAACCTTCACCCGGACGGCACCGGTGACCGGTAACGCCGACAGTACCTTCACCATCACTGCCCACGCTACCGACGGTAACGGCAGCGGGTCGAACTCTACGAATGATGCGCCATCGAGTCCGAATCCGCAGATCCTGAAAGGTTATCCGGTGGTAGTAACACCAACAAGCACCGTGACGGCCTCAAGCACGAACGTGGAACTAATCTGGACCGTAACCAACCACGGTTGCAACCCGGTTACGAAAGTCTCCATTCCCATTCCGACAAATCCGACAAATTGGACCTGGACTGGCGATTCATACTCCCTGGTGAATGGCGTCGAAGACTGGACGGCGGCACAAGTTGGATCGGCCGTCGTTTTTTCTGCCGGTACTCAGATGCCGACAGGGTCTTCAGGCGAGTTCAGGCTTACGTTCAGTACGCCCGTTACCACAAGTGGAACAGTTTCCTACAATCTAACTGTGACGGACAGCACGAGTCTGGCTAAATCCTCGGATTCCTATTCGCTCGCGGTGGGCGCATTCGATACCAGCCCAACGGGTTCGAACAACACTAGTCCAGGAACGTGGCGTGAGATATTTCAGTAAGAGGCTTATGTTTGAGTTGGTGTTGATGTAAAGGTATTCGCCGTAAGACGCCGCGAGCGGGGTTCGCGTCGGGAAAGGGCGGGATTCCGCTCTCGCCGCGCTCTTGGCAAAGCCCGGTCGAAGATTACACCCTACCTCTTTGAATGCCGTCTCGCTCTGTGGGGTCTGACCCGGACAGCGAGTACGGAAATGTCATTGACAACAATACGTTATTCATATAACTTGAAGTCAACCCTCATTTGAGGAGGACTTTTTCTGGGCTGGTTCTCCAAATCGACGCAAAGGTCGGGCCTCTTGGCCGTCGCAATCGAGCCGGAGGCGATCAGATTTGCGCATGTCCATGCCGGTCGCGAGCGGCCTCGCGCAACTCAGTGGTGGAGCGTTCCAAACGATCCCTCCGACCCGGTGAGCTCGCTGCAACGGGCGGCGAAGGAGCATGGCGTGGCCCGTTCGACCTGCACGACGCTCCTCGAACCGGCGGACTACCAGATTTTGCTCGTGGAACCGCCCAAGGTGTCGCCCGACGAGCTGAGGGCGGCGATTCGCTGGAAAATCAAGGATCAGCTCGAATACCATATCGACGACGCAACGGTCGATGTGTTCGAAGTGCGCGCGGAGGGTGACCCCAAGGGATCGCCAAGAGCCATGTACGCCGTCGCCACCCCCAACGAGGTCGTGCAGAAGCGCATCACCCTGTTTCAGGACGCGCGCATTCCGCTCAAGGTCATAGACATCCCCGAAATGGCGCAGCGCAATGTCGCGGCCTTGTTCGAGTCCCAGGACAAAGCGACCGCGATGCTCGCGTTTTCCCCTTGGGGGGGACTGTTGACGGTCTCGTTTCAGGGCGAGCTGCTCCTCACGCGGCGTCTCGAAGTCACGTCGGTGCAACTGGGACAAAGGGAGCACGGCGACCACTATCGCGAGCGCGTCGCGACCGAGATCACCCGGTCGCTGGACATTTTTGAACGCCAGCGACTCAGTGTCGGGGTGGGCGAATTGTTGCTCGCCCCGCTGCCGCAGGACCCCGAGCTCGAGCAATTTCTCCACAGCAAGCTCTACGTGCCGGTGGTGGCCGCCGTCTTGCCGCAGGTCATTGATTTTGCCGGCGGCGAGCCGACGCCGGAAGAGCAGTGGGAATATTTTTACCTGTTCGGGGCGGCGCTGCGGGTCGAGGAGAAAGCGCTGTGAGCCAGCAGATCAATCTCTTCAACCCGCTGTTCCTCGAGAAGAAGAAATATTTTTCCGCATTGGCCATGACTCAGGCGCTCGGCCTGATCGCCCTGGGCATGGCGGCGTTTTACGGCTTCGCCTTCTGGCAGGACGGGAGCCTCGCGCGCCAGACCGGAGACTCGGCCAAGGCCTACGAGCAGCAGAAACAGGGGTTCGCCAAAGTTACCGCGGACCTCAGCCCGGAGAAACGCGATGCGCAGCTCGATCAGGACTTGAAGAGCATTGAAGCGGCCATCGCCTTGCGGCAGTCGCTGCTGCGCGAGCTGGGAACAGGCGCTTTGGCCGGGCCCGCCGCATACTCCGAATACCTGCGCGCCTTTGCGCGGCAGCCCGTGTACGGCCTCTGGCTCACGAGCATACAGATCGCGGAAGGGGGCGGACAGCTGACCATGAGCGGCCGGGCCCTGCAGGCGGATCTTGTCCCCGTCCTCATCGGGCGACTCAAGCAGGAATCCGTGCTTCGAGGACGCCCGCTCGAGGCGCTGGCGATTACCCGGGGCGCCGCCGGAAAGGACCCGGCTCGCGCGATCGTCGAGTTCACCGTGAGCTCGCCGAGACTTTCCGAACCTAGAAGTGCCCCCGCCGCAGGGCCGAAACCCTAGCCATGCGTTTGCCGCCCCTAGTGCAGCGCTACGCCGACCGCCTCGACGCGATGAGCCTGCGCGAGCGCGTGCTCATATTCCTCGCGGTCGCCGCCGTGATGATCGCGGTCGCCGACACCGCGCTGTTCGAGCCCATTTTGCGGAGACAGAAGGCCAGCTCGCAGAGAATCCAGCAGCAGGAGGACGAAATTCGCACCATGCAGTTGCAGGTGCAGGCGTACGCTCAGGCGCGGACCGGCTACAGCGCAAACGCAAAGCGGCAACGGCTGGAACAGCGCAAGCTCGAGCTCGCCACGATCGATCGGGAGCTCGCCGCAAGACAAAGCGCCCTGGTTCCGCCCGAACGCATGGCGAAGATGCTCTCTGAAATCGTGAAGCGAAATCCCGACATCGAGCTCGTCAGCCTGCGCTCGCTGGCGGCGAGCGGATTGACCCCGCTTGCGGCAACGGCGGGTTCCGCGCCGGGCGGCCCCGCGATATATCGGCACGGAATCGAGATCACGGTCTCGGGAAACTACCTGAACATGCTGGGCTACGTCGGCCAGCTCGAGCGCCTCCCCGCAAAGATCATGTGGGGCGGCATGGAGCTGCAGGCTGGAGCTTACCCCATGGTCACGCTGAAAATCACGCTCTACACGCTCAGTCCGGAAAAGACATGGCTGCTTATCTGACGCTGGGTTTCGCGCTCATCATCTCGCTCGGCGCGCCGCACGGCCTCGCGCAGGGACTGAGCGATCCCACGCGTCCGCCCCGGGAAATTCTCGGTGGATCCGTTGACCGCTACGAGCCCGCAGCGAGCTCGTCGCCCGCGCAGGTCGTGATCATCTCAAAGGACCGCCGACAGGTAACGATCAATGGCCGTACGGTCAGCCTCGGCGAGCGCTATGGGAATGCCACCGTGGTGAGGATTACCGACGAGGAGATCGTCTTGCAGCGACCCGAGGCGACTGAAACCATCAAGCTCTATTCTTCGGTCCAACGCAAGAAACACTGGCCTGCCGCGCGGACAGACAACGCCGGCAAGCAGGAGGAGGAGAACCGTGAAACGAACTAGCCTCGCCGCGATAGCGGCTGCCCTGCTTGGTGCTTGCTCCCCATTCCACGTGGATCAGGGCCTCGTTTCCGAGATCGAGAACGCCGCGGCGCAAACGGGAAGCCAGCCGAACGCGGTGCGCGAGGCGCTGCTCCCGCCGCTCCGCGCGGAGATGCCCAAGGGACCCGGGACACCGGTGGAGCCCCGCTTCGATCTCGTCGTCAATGCTGCGCCCGCACGGCAGGTATTCATGTCGATCGTTTCCGGGACTCGCTACAGCATGATCGTGAATCCCGCCGTGAGCGGGACCCTCTCGCTCAACCTCAAGGACGTCACGGTGAAGGAGGCATTGGAAGCCATCCGGGAAGTCTACGGTTACGAGTTTCGCGCTGACGGCACCCGAATTTATGTCGAATCGGCCGGACTGCAGACCCGCGTATTCCAGGTGAATTACCTGATCGGCCTGCGTTCGGGCCGCAGCGACGTACGGGTAAGCTCCGGCGCGATCTCGAGCACGCAGGGAGGCGCGGGCGCACCGGCCCAGGCGACGGCACCCGGAACGACAGGGGGTACTTCACCGGCGTTGGGCGCGTTCGGCCTGAGCTCCATAGCGACCGCCTCCTTGGACGCGAGCCGCGTATCGATGGTTTCACAGAGCGACTTGTGGAACGAACTCACGAACGCGCTTCGCGCGCTGATCGGCACGGCGCCGGGTCGAAATGTCGTGGTCAGTCCGCAGTCCGGCGTGGTCGTCGTGCGTGCGATGCCCGAAGAGCTGCGAAATGTCGAGAAGTACCTGAAGGCGATGCGGCTGTCGGTCGAGCGCCAGGTGATGATCGAGGCCAAGGTCGTCGATGTGACGCTGAACAACGCCTATCAGGCCGGAATCAATTGGGCGGCGTTTCCGAACAGCCATAACATCACCGCCGGGGTGTTCGGCTCGAACACCCAGCTCGGAACCACGGGCAACCTGACCACTGGAAACAACGCGATAGTCGTCAATCCCACCGGGCGCACCTTGAACACGACCATTTTGGGAAGCGGGCTGGCGGGTACCGCCGTATCGGCAGCCGGCGCAGTCGGCGCAGGGGTGTTCGGCCTCGCCGTTCAGACCAGGGATTTCGCCGCTCTGATTCAGTTCCTGGAATCGCAGGGAAACGTCCAGGTCTTGTCGAGCCCGCGGGTTGCGGCTCTCAACAACCAGAAAGCCGTCCTGAAGGTGGGAACCGACCAGTTCTTCGTGACCAACGTCACGGGAACTCCCGTGCAGAGTACAACCGGCGGGCCGACCTCCATCCAGTTGACTCCCACTCTCAACTCGTTCTTTTCAGGCGTATCCCTCGACATCACGCCCCAGATAAACGAGGACGGGAATATCCTCCTGCATATTCATCCCCTGGTCAGCAATGTCGTGCAGCAGGATCTCATTTTCAATTTCGGAGGGGGCGGGAGTGACACGACGCTTCCGCTCGCGAAGAGCTCCATCAACGAAACCGACACCATCGTTCGCGTCCAGGACGGGAACATCGTCGCCTTGGGCGGGCTGATGAAAGTCGACGTCGCGAACGACCGCTCCGGCATCCCGGTGCTGCAGGACATCCCGGGCGTCGGGGGATTGTTCGGGAACACCACGAGAACCAGGACCAAAAGAGAGCTGGTCATCCTCCTGAAACCGACCGTCATAAAGGGCGAAAAGGACTGGGAGGAGGGCATCGAGCAGGCTAACGAGCGGATACAGAACTTCGGGAGCGGAGCGCGGCTCTCCCCGTTCGAGAGACCGTAGTGATCTATCTCTCCCACTTCGGTCTGCGCGAACCCCCGTTCGGGATCACTCCCGACACGAGCTTCTTCTACGCGTGCGCGAGCAGCCAGGAGGCGCTGAACACGCTGCTCGTCGCCGTCGCGAACGGCGAGGGTTTCCTGAAGATCACCGGCGAGGTGGGCACCGGAAAGACGCTCCTGTGCCGCAAGTTCCTCGCTACGCTCGACGACAACTGGGTCAGCGCGTACGTTCCCAACCCAAACCTCGAGCCCAGGACGCTGCTGCTCGCGCTCGCGGAGGAAATGCGGGTAAAGCTGGACAGCGACCTCGACCAGCATCATCTGCTCAAGGCGCTGACCCTCGCGCTCCTCGATTTCGCGCGCCAGAAAAAGCGCGTCGTGGTCTGTCTGGACGAGACCCAGGCAATGCCGCTCGAATCCCTCGAGACGCTGCGGCTGCTCACCAACCTCGAGACTGAAAAGCGCAAGCTCGTCCAGGTAATCCTGTTCGGCCAGCCCGAGCTCGACGAGAGGCTTGCGCATGAATCGATCCGGCAGCTGCGCCAGCGCATCACCTTCCAGCATCACCTTGGTACTCTGACGCGCGAGGAGACCGAGTACTACCTCGAGCATCGCCTCGCTATCGCCGGCTATTTGGGCGAAGGCGTGTTTGCTTCCGGGGCGGTCAACCGGATCTATGGCGGCAGCCGCGGAGTCCCGCGGCTCGTCAATATTCTCGCCAACAAGGCGATGATGCTCGCCTACGGCGAAGGCTCGCGAAGAGTGACCGCGCGACACGCGCGTGCGGCGGCGGCCGATACACCGGCCTCGTTCGCCCTGTCGCGCGCCTGGCTCTGGCTCGCGCTCGCCTGCGTGGCGTTTTCCAGCGTCGGCTGGATGATCCTGCGATGAGTCTCATCAACAAGATGCTGCGCGATCTCGACAGGCGCCATGCGGCCCAGGGAGAAAACACCGTGCCTGCGGGAGGCCTGTCGCGGCACATGCGCCCGGTGCCCGAGCGCACGCTCGCCTCCGATTTCTTCTGGCGGACCATGGCGATGACGATGCTCTTCGCGGTCGGCTGGGTCGCGTGGCTCGTCTGGCAGCTGACGCCGCCGCACCCGATCGTTACCGACCTCGCCTACCAATCCGCGCGCGCGAGGACCCCGGCGCCCGACGTCGCATCGCCGCGTTCCGATTCCGCTCCAGCGCTCGAAGCGCCCGCCCCGCAGCCTGTGCCGCCGCCGGTCACGTCGATTCCCGCAGCCGGTGCGTCATCCGCGCAGGCGACCGCGCTGCAGCGCTCGGGCAAAGTAAACGTCGACATGCTGCGGCTGGCAACCGAGTTGACGACCCCGATTCCACAGCGAAGCTCGAGAGCCTCGCCCCCCCGATCCGGCTCAAGAACTCCCGCTGGCGCTGCGAAGGCCGTCACGGCCCAGCCGGCGCTTGCGGGCGACCCCGCAGCCGCGCCGGGCCAGATCGACCGGCGCTCGAATACGTCCTCGCGCAATCGGGCGGACAACGAGTTCCGCCGCGCGGTCAGCTTCGTGAACCAGGGCCGAGTCGCCGAAGGGATGGACGGTTTTCGCCGCGCCCTGGAAATCGACCCGGGACACGAAGCCGCGCGCCAGACCCTGGTCGCCCTCCTGCTCGAGACCAAGCGCGTGGACGAGGCCG
>Ga0137403_10001362_pt1 | contig 30842 bp, 40 predicted proteins | sample CZOMad2_1_16fung_FD_122057 | JGI IMG/M metagenome (GOLD analysis project Ga0137403, IMG submission 122057) | Vadose zone soil fungal communities from Angelo Coast Range Reserve, California, USA - CZOMad2_1_16fungal (Hybrid Assembly) | ecosystem: Environmental > Terrestrial > Soil > Vadose zone... | reverse complement strand
CCGACATTGAGTAGGTGCAAAACGAGAAAAACCCGTTTATCCTCCGCTGAAGACCTTGCTGGACGAGTCAACGCGATTCAGGGGAGGTGCACCGAGGGAATCGCTCCGTGTCGAGCGCTGGGATCATGTAGGCCTCCTGGCGTCTGTGATCAAGGAGCTCCGGGTGATGGAGAGGATCGACGCCCGCCTCGTGCCCGCTGCACCGGAGGAGATCACGCCGGGCGACGCCATGGCTGGGATGATCCTCCATGGGTTGGGGTTTGGCCATCGCCCCCTGTCCTTGACGCCACCGTTTTGTGCCCACACCCCCCTCGACCTGTTGTTGCGTGAAGGCGGCCATGCCGAGCTGTTCAACCGCTTTCAACGCGGCCGCAGACGCGATGAGGGTTCTGCCTAGGGCGGTGATCTATGGTGCCGTGAACTGGCCCTGGCCGTCTGTGTCCAGGAAGGTCTTGACCAGCGCTTCAACCATCTCGACACGACCAGCTGCTCGCTGAGCGGCGACGATATGCCCGCAAGCGCCGAGCACGCCATGCACCTCACCGCTGGCGACGCGAAAGACCACCGGCCGGACTTGAAACAGGCGGTTTTGGCACGGCTGGTCTCCCCAGCTGGCGGGGTGCCTGTGGTGCGCCAACGTTGGGAGGGTCACGCGTCGGAGACGAAGCTTTGCCAGGAGCGGGCCGAGGCGCTGCTGGCGACCTTGCACAGCTCGCCCACGCCGCGCTATCTGGTGGCCGCCTCCCAACGGTCCCATGCGGACAATGCGGCCAACCTCCACCAGCTCGGCTGCATCACGCGTCTTCCCAACACGCTCACGGTGGTTTCCCAGGTGGTGACACAAGCCCTCAACGGGGACACGTGGGAGCGTCTCGATGCCACGACCCGCGATCACCGCAGCGAGTTGTGTCACGACGGGATGGCCCAGCGCGGGCTGGTGGTGTCGTCGCCGGCGGCCCTGGAGCGGGCCGAGGCCACCGTCAGCCACGCTGGTCAGCGCGCAGCGGAAGCCCTCAAGACACCACTCTTGCACGTGCAAGCCCAACGCTTCGAGACCCCCGAGGGCGCCAAAGCAGCGCTGGCGGCGTTGGAGAAACCGTGGACCTCTCACCAGGGGGAGGTCTACCACCTGCTCGCACAGCAACCTTATGCCCACCCAGGCCGCCCGCGGCACACCACACCGCTCACAGCCATGGACTGGCAGATGCACGCCCAGATCCAGGCTGATCACCAGCCGATGGCGTCTCACAAGCACCAGAACGCCGGCTTTGTTGTGGGAAGCCATAGGGAGGTGAGCCAGTGGAGCGATCTAGCGGTGATTGCCGCCTCCACAGGTCCAGCCCAGGCCGAGGGGGGCTTGCGGTTTCTCAAGGATCCGCTGTTTGTTGTCGCGTCGTTGGTGGTGAAAAAACCCTGTCGGATTCAAGGGCTGCTGCTGGTCATGACCTGAGCGCTGCTGGTCTATTCCGTGACGCAGCGCCGCGGGCGCCACCAATTGGCGCGCCAGGGGGAGACGGTGCCGAACCAGATCCACCAACCGACGGCGCGGCCGACCTGGCGGTGGGTCTTCCAACGGCTTGAGGGGATTCATCGCGTCCGCGTGACCGTGCCAGGCCAGGTCCACGACCTGATTGAAGGGCTCAACGAGGTGCAAATCCAACTCCTTCGTTTGTTGGGGGATGAGGTCTGTCGGCTGTATCAAATGTCTCCCGGTTAGAGGCTGCTCAATGTCGGCTATCAGAACGATGAAAAATATTTTTAGTCCTTCCATAGTGATTATTTTTTATCTATTTTTATTTCTATCCAACGACATGCTAAATGCTCCAATGTAGAAGATTACCCAAAACGCTACGCCGAGCACTATCAGTCCTCTATCAACTGACTCGCGGGATACCAGCTGTCCGAAGACCAGTGCGGCCAGACCCAAATTTGCTACGTCAATCAGCCCCTTTGAAAACATCTCTCGTTGATTTTGCTGCATAGGTTTTGATCGGGGTTAGGGTTGTTCCTCTACTTCCATCAAATCATATCTATGTAATAAAATCAAACGTGTACAGGAGATGGGAGTGTCGTGGGGAAGGGCTTGGCCAAGAGGCCAATGGTGCGGGGCGTCATGGTGGTGCGACCTCCAGCTCTCTCACAACGGGCGACGGCGCCGCATCAAGCCCATCATCAAGGTCACGACGAAGATGATCACGAAGAGGAAAAAGAGTACCTTCGCGATACCTGCCGCGGCCACGGCAATACCCCCAAACCCGAACAGAGCCGCGACCAGCGCAATCACCAGGAAGACTACTGCCCAATAGAGCATGGCGTCTCCTTCTGAACAGGGGAACCTCACAGCCATCGAGCCCATATGGCCACTTGGGCGCAAGTGTAGTGGGGTTGACGAGGAGAGTCAACGAGCATGGTGCGAAGGTGCCGAAGATAGGAAGCGGAGGTTGCCATACATGGGAGGGAAGCGGTGCCGGGAATGGGCGCGGCCAGGTGCCGAGGGTCAGCAGTATAGAGTGCCGGCGATGGGTATGAGGAAGCGCCGAGGGTGGGGATATGGAATGGGTGCCGAAGATAAGGACTCACGGGCAGAAACGGTGAGGAGTGGTGCGGCGGATCGGAGAGGGGTTGGCCAAGCAAAAGCTGCTCCAACTTCAGTCGGGGCGGCTCGGGGTGTAGCTTGGCTGGGTGGCCCACGGTGCTGCTATGCGGCGATGGGTGTCAAGAAGTCCCCTGGGACTCGCGGTACTGGTGCATGAACTGCTGCGCGGCGCGGGCGGGAATGTGGAGGACATCCAGGACATGTTTATAGAAATCTCCTGGTGGCATTTCGGTTTCGAGTGCAGTCAGCAGTTGACCAAGTTCTACCGACTCGTCTAGGGTGCGTGCGTCTCCTTTGGCCCACAGCGCGTGGATGCGTGCCTCGATCTCTGGGATCGTCGCCATGTGGTTTTCCTCCGAATAATCCGGATTCCTGCCATACCATGCAAGGCCCACCATACGCCTGTGGTCCCCGAGGGGCAAGCGAGCTGTGGAGGCTGGTGGTACACGGCTGGTCGTTACGGCGTGTCGGGGTCGGCGCAATGAGTACGGAAAAAAAGGTCCTGCGAGGGGGCACGGCATTGCATGAGGGGTGATCAGAGGTAACGTGTGCGGCGGCTGTCAGCGGCCCCGCGTCCGCGCGCGTGGTTCGGGGGCGAACTCCGGTCGCGTGGACGGGGACCGCCTGTGTCGTCTACACAGCGAGGTTACAGAGCGCCGTGGTGGTCGAGAATGCATGCGTTGACGCAACCATGTCTATCGCTGCGTCTGCCTGGAGGGGACGGACGGCTTCGCGCCTGGCATCCCAGCGTGTTTTGAGGGTGGCGAGCTTTGCGTCGTGCCGTGCGGCCTTGTGGGCGACCCACCATTCTTTCAGCTGCTGATACCATCCCTTACCGTCCGTTGCTCGGCCGACACCGATGTACATCCTCCAGACGGACGCATGTCCATATGCTCGCATGATCATCTCCTTGGCTTCTGGCGTACTCTCACGTTGTGCAGGACGCGGTCCGATCTACCAACCGCTTGATGACTAATATAGGATATTATTGATACATTATGAAATGAATTATGATCATGTACATCATGAATTATTCTCATGATGAGCCAGTTTCGGAGTCAGTGTGATGGTTTGAGGGCGATATGGGGGCAAAGAAGAACCCACGCTTGGGTGAGGTGGGGTGGTCCTGGCGCTGCCATCTTTTCTGGCATGCGGGTGCAGACATGCAAAAGCCGCCAACTCTATGGCGGTTGGTCGCCCATAGGGAGCCTCCTCTAGGCTGTATCCTCGGGCTCATAGATTTCAAGCTGCGCGTGTCCCTCGTTGCTGAGGACCTCTTCGAGCTCGAACACCTCACTCGTCCCGTCATTTTTAAACAAGACCACCTGGACGTCACTGTTTGCCTCCATGGTCGCCAGGGCGGCGCGCAGTTCGCGAATCGTCATCGTCGTGTCCTCACCCATGAAAAAGACCTGCACGCGGTGCAGGTCTCGTCGCGTATCCTTCCCCACCCCATGCATACACGAGCGCTATCGCCGTAGCAAGCATCATACTCTAGTGGTCCTCCCGATAGATATAGGGCTTGTGATATCAACGACTTGTTGATATAGTCGCGACCAACGAAACTTCGGTCGTATACCTGCAGCGAACGGATAATTCGCGGGCCTGCAAATCGAGTATGATAGCCCCGTTTCACCATCTGTGTGAGGGGCTATACGATGATATCGAATCCGCTTTGCTACGCACTCTTACTGGTCTCCGTTGTTTGGTTGTACTTCATATGGCATGTTCTTGGGCCAGACCAGCGAGCCGCAGCTTCCCCAAGGTCCCACCACCCCACCCCGCCACGTCGTCAACGCTCCCAGGAGCCCACACCCTTTGCTGGCCTCATCCATAAACCGCTCTGTGACGCCTGCGAACGCGCCGCCGATCGCCGTCCACAGCCTCTCTCATCTCGACCACCTGTCCTCACGTGCACACGGGGACGCCAGCGGACCATCGACACGCAGCATCACTTCTGTCCTGCTCAGGACTGCGCCTATTACGGCTGGACAGGTCGCGGCAACATCCGTTCGAATGGTCATCCCGGTGGGAAGAGCTGGCGGCAGTTCCAGTGTGTGTCGTGTCACGGCTATTTCCAGCAGACGCACGGCACACCGTTCCATGGCAAGCGCGTGTCATCGGACATGTTGGTGTGGGCCATCGGTGCCCTGGCGGAAGGCTTGGGCATCCGCGCGGTAGCGCGCGCGTTTGAGGTCGATCCCAATACCGTCTTGGCGTGGTTGGTGGAGGTGGCCGATCACGCCACGGCCCTTTCGCAGTACTTCCTCCACGACGTGCGCGTCACGCAGGTGCAATTGGATGAACTCTTTGCGCTGCTCAGGGTGGTGAAGGCCGGTGAGATCGGTGAAGCTGAGGCGATCACACGCTTGTCGCGTTCGCCACACTGGGTGTGGGTGGCGCTCGACCCGGTGAGTATGTTGCTGCTGAGCATCGACGTCGGCGACCGCACGCTGGCGATGGCTCAGGGTGTGGTCCATCAGGTGGTCCAGGTGTTGGCACCAGGCTGTGTGCCGTTGTTTCTCACCGACGGGCTCAAGGAGTATGCTATGGCCCTGCTGACCCATTTCGGGTACTGGATACAACCGCCGCGCCGCCAGGCTACAGGGCCTGCCCCACAGCCGCGCTGGATGGCTGTGCCGCCGCTGCTCTATGCGCAGGTGGTGAAGACCGTGCGACGTCGGCGTCTGGTCCGCGTGCGGCACCGGGTCGTGTTCGGCACGCTTGAGGCGGTCCAACAGGTGCTGGCGGCCTGTGGCTGGCAGATCAATACCGCCTTCATTGAGCGCGTGAACCTCACCATTCGCCAACATGTGGCCGCCGTCGGTCGACGCGTCACAACCCTCTGCAAAGCTGAGGACGGCTTACGCCAGCAGTTGGCGTTGTATCACATGTACTACAACTTCTGTTTGCCTCACGCCAGCTTACGCGTGCCGTTGCCACAGCCCCTGCCGACCAACGGGACGGGCTCCGCCAAACAGTGGCGGCCCTGTACGCCGGCCATGGCGGCGGAATTGACGGACCATGTCTGGACGCTGCGCGAGGTGCTGCTGTTTCGCGTGCCGCCGTGGCCGCAGCCAGCGGGGATGTGAGCAAGCAGGGTCGCGGGAAGTGGCAAGATGAGGTGACCTGAACAGACGACATGCGTCCGCACGGCCTGCTTCGAGGGCATCCACAGGGGTGAGAGGGCCGCTAGGATGCCATGACAGCTCTCGCATCTATGCCGTTTTGGCCCTGTGACGGTCGGCGGATGAGCCTGTAGTATTTATCCGCAGTGTGCAGGTACACGACCACTTTGCTGAGCCACGACCGTTAGTGACTTCGGGAACCGGCAACGGCTGGCGCAAACTGGCGTGGGGCAAGATAAAATTGTGATACGTCTGGAACAGGGCCAACTGATCCCGCAAGCCCGCTTCGCCCTGACACAGGGTATTGACCCGACGCCCGATCGCCGCTACGCACTGGCGGATGTCGAGGTTGAGCCGCTCGACAAACGCGGTATTAATGGTCCAGCCACATCTCGCCAGGACCTGTTCGATGGCCAATCGGGTGCCGAAGACCACGCGGTGTTTGACGCCCACGAGGCGTCGACGCCGGTACGACTTCACGACTTGTGCATAGAGCAACTCGGGCAGCGGCATCCATCTCGGTTTGGGCAGCGGCCCTTTGTCCTGGCGACGCTCAGGTTGAATCCAATGACCAAAATGGACGAGTATCGCCGTCGCATACTCTTTCAACCCGTCGGTCAAACACAGCGGCACACAACCCGGCGCTAACACCTTCGCCACCTGATGCACGATGCGCTGCGCCATCTCCAGGGTGCGGGTGCCGACATCGATCACCAGCAGCAACTTGCTATCGGGAGCCATCGCTGTCCATACCCAGTAGGGTGAGCGCTCCAGGCGCTGGATCGCCTCGTCCTCGCCGATCTCACCGGCTTTGAGGGCCCGCAGCACCACGTATAATTCATCAAGTTGCAACTGCTCCACATGCACGTCGCAGAGAAAGTAGCGTGAAAAGGCCCGCAGCTGCTCCGCTGCTTCCACCAGCCACTGCAGCACGGTGTTCGGAGCGACCACAAAGACCCGTGCGGTCGCACGAATGCCAAGCCCCTCGGCCAAGCAGTCCAGCACCCGTACGATCAGCTCCACCGCCGCCTGCTTGCCATGAAAAATCGTGCCATGATGCTCGGGGAAATAGCCGTCGCACGCGGTGCAGTGAAACTGACGCCAGGGGCCGCCACTGGGATGGCCATTGGCCCGCAGGTTGTTCAGCCCTGGCCAGCCGCAATAGTCACAGCCCAGATGGGGACAGAAGTGCATGGACGTATCCACCGTCCGGGGGCGACGGTTTGTGGGCGGCATGGGATCGGGCCGTAACGGAGACGCTGGAGCCGTATGCAGGGTCTCTTGCTCACATAACGTGCAGTGAGGCTTTTGCGTCAGGCCCTCAAACGCTTTGGGCTCGGTAGAACGCTTGGGCTTGGTGGGCGTGGCTGGCGCGGTTGTCGAGGTCCCGCTTCGCCTGGGCCAGCTGAGATGCAACATGACGAAGAGCCATATGATGGCCAACAGAGCGAGTTGGTAGTAAAAAAGGTGTGGCACCATGGCAATGCCCCTCAGATCGTTGTGAGATGAGGGCATTTTACCCGGTTTTGGCACCAATGGGATTATCCGCAGCGGTCGTATACACGACCCCCCGTTTTGGATCGTGGGACGGACATGGGCGTGGTTGCAGCGTTTGTTGCACGTGTGCTCCTTGTGCCATTGCCTTGTGTGCTGCGCTTGTTACGTCAAGCTTTCTCATCCATTTTTTCAAACGATTCCAATCTGTTAGAGCGATTTACAAAACTCGCAACCAGTTCTAATGCATCTTGCGGCGATCACCAGGCAGAAAGGTGTGAGAAGGGACCTGTGCTCGTCCCTTATGCGGCCACAGCTAAGCCCGTCATCTCCTGCCAGGTTTGGAAGCGTTGCCGCATCTCCTGACGGTCTGCAGGGGCCGAGAGCCGGTGGCGCCGCGGGCGGAAGTGCGAGACGATGGGGCCATAGGCCGAAAGCAAGCGTTGGGCATGGCCGGGGGACTTGAACCGCTGCATCCGTCGTTCCCGCTGGCGGGTGGGCTGGTGGGAGTTCTCCGCACGGTTGTTGAGAGAGCGATGCTGGCGATGCTCCACACTGGGCAGGATCTCCCGCATGGCCGCCCCAGAGCTTTTCAGTCAATCGGTGATGATCACTCGAGGCACATAGCTGAGCCCCTTGAGCCGCTTGCGGAAGAATGTCTTGGCGGCTTTCTTGTCGCCCCGACGCTGCACCAAGATATCGAGCACGTGGCCGTCTTGATCCACGGCCCGCCACAAATAGTGACGTTCGCCCTGGATCGTGAGAAAGACTTCGTCCAAGTGCCACGTGTCCCCAGGTCTAGGACGGCGGCGGCGCAACTGATTGGCATAGGTCTGCCCGAATGTCCGGCACCAATCCCGCACCGCTTCATAGGTCAGGCTGATGCCGCGTTCTGCCATCAGCTCCTCGACATCGCGATCGCTCAGGCAAAAGCGAACGTAGAGCCGGACACCATGGCTGATGATCTCTGCCGGGAACCGATGCCGCTTATACGGGTTGGGTGTAGGTGGTGGATTCATGCGGCAAGTATGGCATATGGGGTAGGAGCTGGACAAGTGGCAAGGTTAGTTTGACAACGCCTCCACCCCCCAGGCCACGTCATAGACCCCGGGGCCAGACGTCGCCAGGTGCTGCCCGATGCCGGAGGTGGGGTCCAGGGCAACCGGCTCTACGCGCGCGACTGTGGGCATGACGTCCGCTCTCCAAGGGGAGCTGGCACGGCCTTAGCGCGTCAGCGACCGCGTGCGCCAGGCCTTCCCGTCCCATGCCCATGGAATACCCCACACGCCCGACACTCCCTTAACGCCGGGGGCGCCGTGTGGTCCCACGGGGTGCCGGCGTTTTCTTGCGGACCGGTGTCGCCGCTTGGGGCGGCACATAGGCGTCATGCCGGTGTTCTGTCGCGAAGGTGCGGGCCGCGCCGAGGATTAACTCGGGCAGACCAAGACTGACGACCATGTCGCTACTGACCGGCTTGCCAGCCGCCCGCGCCCGGCGCGCGGCCTCCGCCGTCAGCCGTTGGCACTCCGGGTGGTCCGGCTCCCCCGGGTGCCCGAGCGAGGCAGCCAAGTCGTGCGGGCCGCCCGTGATGCCCGTCAGCCCCGGCACAGACAGGATACCGTCCAAGTGGTCGTGCGCGGTTTTCGACTCGATCTGGGCGAGCACAATCATGTGTCGGTTCGCCCACTTGGCAAAGCCGAGCTTCCCGCCATACTTCTTCTGCAGCCCCTGGGCGTCATTAAACTCGGTGCCGCGGCCCCCGCCCCAGGAGCGCCAGCCATCTGGAGGAAACAAGCAGGCATCGGCCAGCTGCTGGGCCGCTTCCTGTGACTCGATGTGCGGGCCAGTGACGCCCTGGATGCCGCGGTCCAGCCACAGATTGAGGGTGCTGGGCTCAATGTTGGGGACACGGGCCATGACCGACAGCCCATAGCCATTGGCCACCCGTACCATATCGTCGACATCCGCAGACGAGAACGCCCCGTGCTCGCCGTCGAGGGCGATGGCATCGAAGCCGACCTGGGCCGCAGCCTCGACGGCCCAGAGATCCTTGTAGGTCATGGAGAAGACCAGGGCTTTGCGCCCCTGCCCGTTCGCGGTGAGGATGGTGTTTTCGATCATCGTGGTCTCCGAGCTGTCGCGACCAAGGGATACCCGGGGCGGCACAAATCCCGTGCCCACGCACCGCCGGCACGGCTACCACCATTATAGAGCAAATGGGAGGCTCTGGGAGCGGAATTGTCGGGGAGCGCGTGGAGAGCATTGATAATTATTGAGACCTCCTCCTCAACCGACCCATCCGGTATGCTCGCCACAACAACCGCGGTGGGTGAGGAGGAGGACGTCCGCTGCGATTTTACCCCAACGTGCATAAAGCGTACTGCGGCATCGGCCTGCATGCCCGGACGATGGACTGTCTGCATCTTCAACCGAGACGGTGAGATCATGCTCCACCGGAAGATGCCAACCATCCCCGAGATCTTGCTCACGGCCATGGCTCCGTATCGCCAGGATCTCGTGGTGGCGGTGGCATGCCTGTTGACCTGGTACTGGCTGGCAGACCTGTGCGCCCAGGAGGGTCTGACGTGTGGGCGAGGACAAGCCCAGTCTATGAAGGCGAGCCATGGCGGCAAGGCCAAGCATGATCGTCGCGACGCCCAGAAGATCGCCGTGTGACTGCGGGGCGGCATGTGGCCGCAGGCCTATGCGTATCCGGCCACGATGCGTCCCACTCGCGACTGGCTGCGGCGCCGCCTGCATCTGGTGCGCCAGCGCGCGGAGGGTTGTTACTTAGACAATATCCTCGAATTTTGTTTGCGGCTATTGTGTGCAGGGGTTCCTGCCTTGGGGTCTTATCTCAGGCTCCAGCAGCGGGAGTTATCGCGCTGACACGGATGAGGCCTGTCGCTGCTGGAACCTCACAAATGCCTTGACATGAAAGCCGACGAAGAGGAGAGTCCTGGCGTGCCAGGACCCCCTCGGAGAAGCAGGAGGTGTTCTTTGCAAATCAGAGGAGTCAGCGCATGATATCATCACGGCGTGCGTGTCACACCGCGACAGAATATATCTGATGGGGGAAGGCCGCGATGGAATGGACAGCGAATCAACTGCGGTTTGCAACGTTTGTGCGCGATGGCTTTGGGTGCATCTACTGCGGACGCTCGTCCATCGAAGATGAGGCCAAAATCCATGTCGAGCGCCTCGATCCAGAAGGCGGAGATGTCTTTGAAAACACGGTTACCGTGTGTAAAGAGTGCGGTGATACGAAGGGATCGCTACCGCTCTCAAGAACCATGCTGGGGCGGTTTATTGCTGTTCTTGGGGAGCGAAGTAGACGCTTTCATGAAGAACAGCGGAGTGAAGGGCGGGCTTGAAGGAGGAGTGAAGGGCTGTCATTCGGGGAGAGTGGTCAACCCGCCGTATATGGATGGATGATCGGGAGATCCTGCCGGAGCGAAGCCTAGCCGTCAGAAACCACAGTCCCACGGTGTTTGGCTGGGGCTATGGGGACCTACAGGACGGTAGCTGCGATATCCGGCAAGAAGCTCTTATGCCTCGCCAGTCCTGACTCTGGAGCCCACAGCGCGATTTCCCCCTTCTGTGGGAACCGGCACTTTTACCCTGCTTTGGAGTCGCTAGAGGCGACTTGGCAGGTGATTTTCCAGGTGAACCGCCAGGGCAGAACTGTATAAGGGAAATATCAACGGCACCTCACACCCCTCTTGTTAGGTCTCGTCGCAGCTTCCCTCCTGTAGGTCCTTAGAACGCCTGGCCTAGCGGCAATGCGCTTTCCACTTCGTCCTCCACACGCCACTCACCGCTCCCTCATGGGAGCCAGACGTGCGTGGAACCGGAGGAGTGTGTCTCTGTGACGTGAGAGATTTCGTGGGAAGTGGCCCTGAACCCGTTAATTGTGTCAATCAACAGGGACCGTGAGTTATCTTAGGCTTCCCCGAAGAAACGGAGACATAATGCCAAGCTTGGCATTATGTCTCGTATGGTCAAAAAACCCGAACATAGCTTTGTGGCAGGGGTTACGCACCAGCCCTCCTCCAATTTCCGGCTTGCCGACGAGGCACTCCATCACGCATACTCAACGCCAATTGAGGACAGCAACGGCGGAGGGTGAAAGGCGTATGGATTGGAAGACCTTGCTCGCATACATCACGGGGACGGTCGATCAGGAACTGCTGTTACGCAACGAGTATCTGGTCACAGAAAATCGCATCCTACGCAATCAGATCAAGGGGCGCATCCGGTTGAGTGATGGCGAGCGCAAGGCGCTGGTGGACATCGGTCAGAAGCTCGGCAAGGCGGCCCTACAGGAAGTGGCCACCATCGTCAAGCCCGACACGATTCTCAGCTGGCACCGCACGCTCGTGGCCCAGAAGTTTGACGGTTCTCAACAGCGCAAGGCCCCAGGGCGTCCCACAATCGACCAGGAGCTGGAAGCCTTGGTCGTGCGTATGGCGCGGGAGAATCGCTCCTGGGGCTACGACCGGATCGTCGGCGCCCTGGCCAACCTCGGGTACACCATCAGTGACCAGACCGTGGGCAACATCCTCAAGCGTCATGGTATGGCACCAGCTCCAGAGCGCAAGACGACCACCACGTGGAAGGAGTTTATCCGTACGCATCTCGACGTGCTGGTCGCGACGGATTTTTTCACCGCCGAGGTCTGGACGCTGGGTGGGCTCGTGACGTACTACGTGCTGTTTTTCATCCACCTGGGGAGCCGGAAGGTCCATATCGCCGGCATGACGCCGCATCCCAATGAAGCGTGGATGGTGCAGGTGGCTCGTCACGTGACGATGGAGGAGTGGGGTTGCCTATCCTCAGGGCAGTATCTGATTCATGACCGAGACACCAAATTCTGCGCTGCGTTTCAACAGATCATTGATGATGCCCGTGTAGAGCGCGTGGTCCTGCCACCCCGGTCACCGAACTTGAATGCGTATGCCGAGCGCTGGGTCAGATCAGTTCAGGAGGAGTGTCTGTCACCGCTGATCCTATTTGGGGAAGGGTCACTGCACCATGCACTGACGCAGTATGTGGCGCATTTTCATCATGAGAGGAATCACCAGGGCAAGGGTAACGTGCGGCTCTTTCCGACGGTCAGCCAAGATTCAACGCGTGAAGGCCCAATTCAGTGTCGTGAACGGCTCGGGGGGCTGCTGAAATATTATGAGCGCGAGGCTGCATGAGTTTTTTGACCATACGCGAAGTGCCCTGATCGGGGTCCAGGCAAACGCGTTCAGTTGCAACGCTGGTCGACTTTTATGCGCAATCACGCCCAGGCGATTGTGGCGTGCGACTTCTGTGTCGCGATCACGGCGGCCTTCCATATCCTCTATGTGTTTGTGGTCATCGAACATGCCAGCCGCAGACTGCTGCACGTCAATGTGACGGAGCATCCCACTGCCGAGTGGACCCTGCACCAGCTGCGCGAAGCCATCTCAGGGGATCACGCGTATCGCTTCCTCATCCATGACCGCGACAGCATTTTCTCACAGGCCCTGGACCGGAGCATACGTCATCTGGGACTAAGAGTACTGAAAACGCCTCCTCGCCATCCGCAGGCCAATTCGATTGGTGAACGAGTACTTGGGACGCTACGGCGGGAAGCTCTGGACTACGTGATTCCCTTAACCGACAATCATTTGCGACGACTTCTGCACGAGTGGGTCGGGCACTACAACACGGGCCGCCCGCATATGTCTGTGGGGCCGGGTCTTCCCCAGCCGCCTGCGGCTCAGCCAGTTGCACTCCATACACACCGCCATCGACTGCCAGAGCATCAACGTGTAGTGACAAGTCCGATACTGAGCGGCCTCCATCATGAATACCGGCTAGGAAAGAAGGCCGCGTGACCATGACACGGCCGGGTTTGCGGTGTACTGGGAGGAGAAAAGATGGCACGGGCACAACGGTCAACGGCACCTGTTGAACTGGTTGCGAGTTTTAGGCACCGCAGAACTCCCGCACATTGATCAAGGTGTACGCCATCCATTTCATGCCAAAATGTCGTGGCTGACTATGCTCAAACCGCAGCAAGAGCCGCTTGAATGTGTCCTCCCACGCAAAGGTCCGATCGACACGGGTTCTTAAGGCATGGATGACTTCATTAAACAACCGCTTTCTTCCACGTTTCGTTCGCTTTCTGTGACGGGGATTCGCTTTGATGTTGGGGATCATTCCAGCATTGAACATACACTGGCGATGGTGCGTGGAATCAACGCCGGCGTCAAGATTCAGGGAGGCTCCTGGGAGTGTCAGCCCCGCCGTTTTGACGACCCTCTTCAAGGCTTGTAGACTCTCTGGCCGCAGGACCATATCTGGTTCATTCACGGGTGCCACTGGTAAAGGCGAGAGGACATCGCCATGGTTGTCGGTGATGGCGATGATCTTCTCCCCCTTCTGGTGCTTGTCGCCGGAGTAGCCAATCCCATCGCCCCTTTTTTCGCCACGGTGTTGGTCCCGTCACCATGGAGCACGCGGAGGTCGAGCTTCTTCTCATCCGAGAGATGCCTCACACTGGCTGTGACCGCATGCTGGAGCGACCCATCATCAGCCCATGTGGCAAAGGCTCGGTAGACATTTGTGTCATGAAGTTCAGGCTTGCCAGTGGCGTCTTTCGGAATGGGCAAGCATTTCCACGGCATCCCGGTATAGAGCACCCACAAGATCAGGTTGAAGAGGCAATGATAGCCGAGTTTGCACCTCGGACCCCGCTTGGGCATCGAGAGGTGTGGAAAGATACATGCGGTGAACTCCGTTGCGGAGAGTTGGACGGGAATGGGCGTGGTTGCAGCGTTTGTTGCCGGTGCGCTCATGGCTCAATGGCCTCGCCTGAGGATGATTGATTCAATTTGTAGAATCGCATTTCTTCCAACACTATAATAGTTTAAGCCAAAGAGCAAAACTTACAACCAGTTCATAAGTAAAACAGCCGGGGGCATCAATCCAGGTGACAACCTACGGAATTCCGTATATACTAGAGTTGTTTTTATGTAATGTACAGATTCCGTATGCCAACACTCTCCCAATCCCCTGCTCTTGGAGCCCCGATGCCGCTGGTGAAAATCTTGCGGGCTGGACAAATTACGTTACCCGCTGAACTGCGCAAGCACTTGGCCTTGGAAGAGGGGGCCTATCTCGAAGCCGAAGCCGTTCCTGGCGGCATCCTCCTCAAGCCCGTGGCCATCGTCGATCGCGCGAAGGCCTGGCAACACATCTCTGACGCCATGGCGAGCGTCCAGGATACCTCGCCGAACCCTGGGCAAACCCCGCAAGAGCAGGAAGAAGAGATCGCCGCGATGGTCAAAGACTTCCGCCGGGAACATGCCCAGGATCGTCCTTGACTCCACCGTGCTCGTGAGTGCTTTCCTGGCGCCACGCGGGGCCGCCGCCGCCATCCTGGGCCATGCGCGTGCCGGCCGCGTCGAGCTGGCGGTCTCGGACATGATCCTCCAGGAAGTGTCCCGCGTCTTACTCACCTATCCCCATATCCGGCAACGCTACCACTATCCTGATACCCACGTGCAGACCTTCTGTGAGGGCCTGACCCAGGTCAGTCTGGTCACGACGGATGTCCCTCACGTGTCTGGGATCTGCCGTGACCCGAACGACGATATGGTGCTGGCCTGCGCCCTGGCCGCCCAGGCCGCCTATCTTGTGACACGGGACAAAGACCTGCTCGTCGTGCAGCACTACGCAGGGGTGGCGATCGTCACCCCGGAAGCCTTGTTGGACGTCCTGCGAGCGGCGCCTGAAGGATGAGACGGCCATATCGAGGTCGGCCCTTCGGGCTTGTCTTCGGCAAGCGACTATGCTAGGAATCTATGGCATAAGAACCCTTATGGGATAAATTAAGCTGCTTTCTTGGAGAGATCGATGCCAGAAACCGCGCTGGTAGTACAATCTAATCTATCCCATAACGTTCCTGCTCTCATCGAGATCGCCAAAAACCGTCGGGTCATCGTCACTTTTGGTGATTCAGGGTCACTGCAGCATAATTGCGCCGAGCAAGTCGAGGGTGACACACTCGAAAATCCTTATGAATCAATGGAGAAACAGGGCTTCCTCTCGTGATTAGCTGGGCCATCAGCTGGCACTCACCAAAAATGACGATGAGCCAGGAGGTTCTGGCCATGTTTGTCATGCAAGGGCTTGTGTCCTCCTGTTGATGTGGTGCGTGCAGATTTTGCTGTCCTCCCAGGCCGATTCCCGGTACAGTGCCAACCCCGTCAATTATGGTTACTGCGCGGTTTACAACGGTTTAGGAAGGTATCGAGAGTACTTTCATGGCGAAAACAGGGCCCAAGTGCGTGGTCATCTGGCTATTACGCCGTCTTGCCATGAGGCCAACGACGTAACGCTGACAGCTCGTGACCTCGTCTCGTAGCCAGTCCGGAACTCACGGGAAATACAGGTCATGAGCGCTTAACGGAGGTTTTCGGTCCATTGATGTCATGGTTACAAACCAAACGCGCCTCACCTTTGACGTGATTCAGCCGTTGTGGCGCCCACGCGGTCCCCAGCCGCAGTCGGGCCCACCCTCCCAGGACTAGCTGTGTGCTCTCGGTTGACAGCTCCCACAGTGGGGTGGTCTCCTCGTCCGTGTGAATGCACACGGAAGGAGATCACCCATGGCATCCAAGACCGGGCAACCGTAGCGGCACCGGGCAACCCGCCCAGAGCCGCTACCCGAATGTGTAGGGGAGAGCATACCATGTTGGGACGCCAAACGCCGCGTATGGCAGGCACTCGACCTGCTGCAACACCATGTCCAGACGTCGCTCCATCCACCGGCCTCCAGCCAGCCCCCATCATCCCCAATGACCGCAGCCCTGCATATGACGCATCGGCCCCGTCGCCGGCAGGCGGAGCGCTGAACCTGGCAGCGATCTATGCCCGTGTCTCGTCGGAGGCACAGGAAAAGGACCAGACCATCGCCAGTCAGCTGGCAGCCCTACGTCAAGCCGCCCAGGAACACGGCTATCAGGTCCCACTGGAGTGGGAGTTCATCGATGACGGCTACAGTGGAGCCCGGCTGGACCGCCCCGGCCTCGAGCGGTTACGGGATCTCGCGGCCGAGGGCGCCTTTGCAGCCGTCCTAGTCTATGCACCGGACCGTCTGGCTCGTAACTATGCCTACCAGGTGGTCGTCCTCGAGGAGCTGACACGTACGGGCTGCGAAGTGATCTTCTTGAACCATGCCTTCGGCCAGAATCCGGAAGAGCAAATGTGGCTGCAAATCCAAGGCGTGTTTGCGGAATACGAGCGGGCACTGATCACGGAGCGCACCCGCCGCGGCCGACTGTTTGCCGCGCGCCAGGGCCGCGTCAACTGGGGTGGCAACCCGCCCTACGGCTCCCGCTATCTCCGTAAGACGGAGCGTACGCCGCCGCAATTGCTCGTCGAGGAACGTGAGGCCACCGTAGTGCAGCAGATCTACCGGTGGCTGGTAGAAGAACAACGCAGCTCCTATGCTATTCAGCAACGCCTGACAGCGCAGCACGTGCCGACGCGGGGCACGAATACCCAGGGCTGGGCACAGAGCAGCGTCATCAGGATTCTCAGCAACCCGATCTACACAGGAAAGGCATGGTACAACCGCAGTCAAGTGGCCGATGCCCGGCGTCCGCGGATGCAGACGAGTCTCAAAGATTTGCGGCCCGGCAATCGGCGCAGCCGGACGCGCCGGCCGTCGACAGAATGGATCCCGGTCCACGTCCCAGCCGTGGTCGATGCCGACCTCTGGCAGATGGCACAGGAGCAATTGGCTGCGAATCGCACGCGGGCGACCCGCAATAACACCAAGCATCCTTATCTCTTGCGGGGCTTGCTCGTGTGCGGGCACTGTGGACGGCGGCTCGTCGGCCTCTGGACAGCGACATCGAAGGGGCGCTACGTCTGCTCCGCCCGCTATCCGCGTTCGACGTCATGGAGCTGTGACGGGCGCAGTGTGTCGGCGGTACTGGTGGAACAGCACGTGTGGGCGTACATGCAAGCGGTGCTCTCGGATCCCGCATGGCTGCGCGCACGGTACGAAGAAAGTCGTGGCGATCCCGCAGTGGAGGGCCGCGAGGAGCGCGAGCGGCAGCGTCTTGAACGTCAGGTGCACGCCATGGAGCGTGAAGTGCAACGCCTCATCGATGCCTATCAGGTCAGTGCGATCAACCTGGCGGAACTTCAGGAGCGCCGGCGGCGGAATGCGGAACACCAACAGGTGCTGCGGCAGCGGCTGGGAGAACTCCAGCACCAGCGCCAGGAGCGTGCGCAAGAACTCCGACTCCTGCAGGGGCTGGACGGTTTCTGTACGAGCATTCGCAGCGCCCTGACCGAACCCTCTTTCGCTGTGAAGCAAAAAGTGCTACAACTCGTTGTAGATCGTATTATTGTCGAGGACACCCAGCTGGTCATCCGTCATATTGTCCCCACCGGGCCTGTTCGATTGCAACCACGACATCATGTTGTTTACACCCCTTGTAGATATCTCCCGGACCAGACCGGCGTCATGCCCTACTGGCGTCAAGGAAGGTCTGGCAAGCTTTGTTCAGGTCGGCTGAGCCAGCCATCGGTGTCACGAAAATTGGGTCTGTGCCATTGTCGATGAAGGACATAGGGGATGGGGTGCACCGCCAATCCCCGTGCCACAAGGTCCTCACCGGTCTTGTGCCTTCCCGGACAGTCGGTTGGCTTTCACCGCGGCCCCGATGTCTCCCTTCTGGTGAGGCGACACTGATAATGTTACAACCACGTTCATCGAGAAGGGCACAGACCCCGAAACTTATGACGAGCATGCCGTACCGCTGCGCGGTAGGCGTGAGGCCAGAACCTCGGTGTTCTGAGCAGGGTTGCTCTGTCCACCTGCAGAGCTTGAGCGGTGGTGTAGGGCTTCAGGATGCTTGACGCTCAATATCCGCTGGGCTCCGACCGCGTAGGGCGCATGTGATGGTCCAGTCCTGCACCGCGTCATGGAGACAGGTGATCTCTCGTTGGGACACCCTGTCCGTTCAATCCCGCAGGATGAGCTGGTACCGGACACACCACCGCACGACCAGGGAGATGGCATTGGTGGGGTGTCGCCGATGGGCGGGGACCCTGATTCGTCCGTTGAAGCCGCGCTGACACGGACGACAGCGCAAGCGGCAGTATCCCTGTTTGGCGCGGGCGGGGCGTTCGACCGCCGCGACCTCCCTCGTCCGACGCTCCAGGCCAGACGGCTGATCGGGTGGTGCTCATAGCGACCCGCATGGTGCCCCTGCCCATGCCTGGTCACACAAGCATGGGCTTGACATCTGCCGCGCAACATGATACCAAGGAGCTAACAATCGCTGTTGCTGCTCTAGAGGGAGCATGCTGGGAAGAGGGTGTAACTCCCTCACGGACGCGCCACTGTGATCGGGGACGAACGCCAACGGGATAGACCACTGGCGGGGACCACCGCTGGGAAGGTGTTGGCTAGTAGGATGATCCGAGAGTCAGGAGACCGGCCTCTAGAGCTGTCACGACAACTCCTTCGCGAGACGAGGAGCGTGAAGCATGGTCTCCGTACAAAACCTCCATAGGCCGACTCTATGGGGGTTTTTCTTTGCCTGCCCTCCGGTCCTCTCCGCCGATGTTCGGGGCCTGTCCGTCGACAGGTCTCACCACATGTCTCACCTCTGTGATCCATCCATAAGAGCGTTGCCCGACAATCGATACAAGAGACCATGAGAGGAGCAGCCGTATGCCTACCCGCGTGCAGTTTCCGGCGGAGATTGAACCCCTTGTGCAATTCATTGAGGACACCGATCCGCGCGAGATCGTCGACCATACCTTGGCGAAACTCCGAGCCGGTGTGCCGATTCGCACCATGCTCACCGCCTCCGCCCTCGCGGTCACGCGGTCGTCCGACCTCCCGCCGGGCCACCACGGTGGGCCTTTACATCCATTGGTCGGGCTCCACGCCGTGTATCACATCACCGCGCGGCTGTCGGGGGAGGACCGCTTTTTGCCGGTCCTGCAGCATGTGGCCCTGTCCAACAAGCACATCCACCACCCCGGCATGGGGCCCTACATGCTGCCAGATTTCGAGCCGATCGATGCCGGTGGGGTCGAGGCGACGAAACAGGCCTTCCTGGCGGCGGTCAACCGCGGCGTTTCCAACATGGCCGATCATGCCTTCCTCTGGCTGTGGCAGCACGTGTCACCGGTGGAAGCCCTCGATCTGCTGCTCTCCGTGGCGATTCCCAAGAATCTCCTGGATGATCATTACTTTATATTTCCCGCCCTCACCTATCGCGCCCTGGAGTGGATCGGCTCGGACTATCTGCCCGTGCTGATGCGGCCAGCGGTGCGGTATGTCAGCCGCTTTCCCACGCCCCCGGCCATCCCCGAGATCGATGCGGTCTTGGAGGAGTACCAACTCCTGACCCAGCCGATCCGGCAGCAGAGCGGGTCAGATGAGACCCCGGCCATCGGCTCTCTAGGCGACACCATCAGCCGGTGCCACACCTATGCCGAGATTCCCGGCATGCTCGGGCGCGCGCTGGCGGAGGGGCTCTCCCTGGAGGGCACCGGCGAAGCGTTGTCCATCGGCGCCGCCGGTCTTTTCCTGCGTTCGTTGACCGGCAATCCGATGGATGTCCACATGCACACGGGGGTGAATCTACGCCGCTATCTGGTGCGGATGGACGGTCTGAGCCGGCGCGCGAAGCTGCTCGCGCTGCTCCTGTGGCATACCGGGCCGGAGGTGCGGTCCACGCAGCAGCGCATGGAACCCACCGTGCAACCCGATGAGGACGCCGTGGCGGCGTTACCGTACCGCACGCAAGCGGATCTGCTCGACACCATCAGTGAGAGCATTTACGAACAGCCACCCATAGACTGGTCCGCCGTGACGAATCTGGGGCGGCTCCGGGCGGCGCCGGAAGTCAAACCCACCGTCCATCTCGCCCAGCAATATGTCCACTATGGCTACGATCCGACCGCCTTGATCACACGGCTGGCGGAGATTGCCTGCCACGATAACTTTACCGAGATGCATGCGTTCAAGCATCATCAGGCCATCGTGGAGGAGTTTGATGCCACGCGTGAGCCATGGCGCTCGCGTCATCTCGTCGCCGGTGTGCAGGCCGCCGCTATTTCCTTCGGGAAAAACATGGAAATCTATGAGGAGGCCCTGGAACTGCTCCACGCCTAAGCATGGCGAGGCGGAGCTGTGGGGCGTCACCATGACCAGTGGGGCGCCTCATCGACCGGAGATAGGACGCACGATTCCAAGCAGGACGAGCTGGGGCGCTGCGCGGCTCAGGGGGATATCGCCGGGACGTATGCCGCGGCGATATCCCCTCGGGCGGGCGTATATCCCCGGTGGATCGCAAGGGGCAGGATGATCCGTATGATTCAATCGCCGGGGCGGGGTCACTCCGGAGGCTCTGGTGGGTACCCTCCGTGCCAAGCCATAGGGCTGGCCTCGGCCCCGGCGTACGTCAACGCTGCCGAGCGCCGCGCGGACACCGAGGTGAGGGATGCGGGCGAGACTCTGTCAGTGATGGGTGCTGGTCCTGAGGCGTCCGCGCGAGCGATCGGTGGGGACGCCAGCGGAGGCGGGACCGATCACCGACGAGGGGATGGCACACCTGGCGCGGGGCCGCTGGGGTCTGTATGACGACCTCGCGCGGGACAGCCTGCTCGCGTGTCCCCCGTGCCTGCACGGGAGGGCTGGCGTCAGTGGGCACCGGCACGCGTCCCCCCGCCGCCCGCGTGGTGACCTGTCGAGACGAGAGGGGCACTCGCCGACCAGGCCCCTGTGACGAAGGCCGTGCCCCACTCTTGGGAGGAGCATGTATGGACGACATGGTGGGTCCGCTCATCATTGAGCGTGTCTGGACGGCGACGGACCGACAGCCGGCCTACCGGATTCGCTGGACGGCGGCGCAGCTCCGGCGGATCGGGCAAGCCGTCAGGGACGGTGATCAGGACTTCCTGGCCGCGATCGAGCAGGCCATGCGTCGGGCCCTGGAGGCGGGGCTGACCCCGCAGCGGGGCTGAGAGGACCGAGCACGGACCGAAGCCGCGAGGTTGCCGCCCGCGTCAGGGCCGCCGCAGGGGGTGACCGGGGTCAGCGGCTCGTGGTCCCTCAGAGGCGGGTATCGGTGGGGCGGCCGTAACGCGTTGAGGGGTACAGCCGGCCCTGCGGAGGCCCTAGGGTGCTGGTGGCAGCCTCGACGGCGCTGAGGAGGGTCACGATGGCCACAGACATCCCGAAACTTGAGTGCCCGATCGACGTGATGTATGTGATTCATCACGCCTTGCGTGCCGAGGCGGCCCGTGTGGAGACGCTGGTCGGCCGGCTCGAGGAGGGCGCCAGCCTGCAGCCCGTTCGGCAGGCCTTCTCCCGGTGGGTCATGGCGTTGGCGTACCACGCGGACACAGAAGACGCCCACATGACCGCCCTGTTGCCCGACGTCCCGGCCGCGCGGGAGTGCGAGCTCGCGCACGGCCGATTGGCGGAACGGTTGGAAGACGTCCAGAGCTGCCTGACCGAGGAGATCGGGCGGACCATGCTCATCGCCCGCACCCAGCGCCATCTGTTCGGCACGGTGGTGATGGCCCGCATCGCCCAGGACGATCATCTGGAAGAAGAGGAGGCGTTCGTCTTGCCAGTGATCCGTCGGCAGCTCAGTGATGCGCAGCAGTGGACGATCGTTCAGCATCTCCTCCGCGATGAGGCGGCGGAGGATCCACGCTGGCCGCTGGACTGGCTCGCCGACCATCTGACGCCCCGGGAACGGCGGCTCCTGGCCGACTTGGCCGCACATGCCAAGGAGGGCTGTCCGGCTTGGCCGACCGAGCTGTTCGCGCCCCGCGGTGACGCACGCAGTGGCCCGAACGTTGAGGGTGGCCAGCCCACGTAGGACGGTGTCAGCTGGCCGTGGATGGCTCATCAGGTCTGCCTGACGCCTGGCCGCCGTTCGCAGACGGACGGTCCGCTGCGCCCGGGTATGGAGACGTGGGACGCTGAGGGGGTAGCTGATGCACGAACCGTTAGCACAACTGCTCGAGCGGACGTATAGCGCCGCGGAGCGCGAGGTGATCTACCGGCTCATCCGTGGCGGGTGCCAAGTCCGCCACTTCGCGGCCGATCCGATCCCGATGGAGACCCTGCAGCGCATCATCGACGCCGCCTTGGACGCGCCATTCGTGGGACGGATGCCGCCGTGGCAGTTCATTCTGGTCACTTCGCCGGCGGTACGCGCCGGCATCACGGCGGCCGTTGGGGGGGGCCGCAGGCGCGATGCCTCGCCCCGTCCGGACGACCGTGGTCAGGCGCGATCCCTCACCCGCGAACGCCTCGCGGAAGCCCCGCTCCACCTCGCCGTCACCTACGACCGCGGCGGCGGTCCCGTGGGGCTCGAGCGAGCCTTGGATCCCTCCATGGATGTCTTCCGCGCCTGCGGGGCGCTGCAGAACCTGTGGTTGGCGGCGTGTGCCGAAGGGCTCGGGGTGGCGTGGGTCAGGCCTGTAGACGAGGGCGCGGTCGCCCGGCTGCTGGCGTTACCCCCCGGGGTGCAGCTTCTCGCCTACCTCGGCCTCGGCATGCCCCAAGAATTTCACCGGCGGCCCAGGCGAGCCGCGGGGGACGGGCGCGCCCAGAGGCGCCGCGAGTCGCGCGTCTATACGGACCGGTGGGGGCAGACAGGCGGGAGCCTCGCGGCGTGCATGACCCCGACTGATGAGCCCGACAGCCTGGCACTCGCGGAATCGACGAGCGGCAGGGAGCGCGTCATGCCGGAGGGGCGGATGAACATCCACGAGGCGCCGAGATGTCGCTGCTGATGCAACAGCCCTCGTCACAACATCATTTACTCCAGTGCGGAGTTAACTCGACCTTGTTTGGGAAACATCACCTTCACCAGCACCCATGGCTGCACGGTGCATAGGAGGAGGCCCTCAAGGCAAGAGGGCCAATATGGGTAAATCCCACGGGTTACGTTGATTCAACACGATCGGCTTCATTCCCCACCGATGTCAATAATGTTCTGACGCGGTTTGTGATGCAATGCATCCTGATCAGCGTGGTTAGCGTTTAACCGGGCATACCCCGCGGAGGTGTTCATGACGCCTGCAGATGATCGTGAAGAGACGTCTCCGATCGTGTCAATCTTTCAGGCCTTACGGGCGAGGCAACCCAAGTGGACGGTCGACATCGGCCAGCCGCGTGGCCCGGGCTGGATCCCTGGGACCGCCTTGAAGACGGCCACCGAGGGCCCGTTCCAGGCGCTCCTCTGTCGTCTTGGCGAAGGGCTGCAGACCGCCGATCGTCGCACCATTGCCGCGTCCTTTGCCTTACGGTACGGCTGGTCGTCGGGAATCGCCTTCGCCCCATATGTGCTCTACGCCTGTGTGCCGACGATCACGCTCGGCAACGTCTCCTTCCGATTCAATGACCAGGGATCCTTTGAACGAGCAGCCCTCCATCACCCGGTCGGCGTCATGCTGTCACAAGAAGGGACGGCCCCCCACCCCTCTGTCGAATGGCTGTCCGACCCTCAGGCCCTCTTCGCGTGGCTCCGCACGAGCCTCGTGCAGCAGGCCCAACCAGTCGTGGACGCCCTCGCGGCGTGGTCGCAGTTTGCGGTGCGGGGCATCTGGGGGATGATCACCTCCGCGTGGGGCTCGCTCTGTGTCCACATCTTCGGTGCGATCGGCGAGCAGACTCAGGGCTTAGCCTGGATGCGACAGTTCTTCGCGGGGACCGATGTGATCGCCCAGATGCAGCCCCAGTTCTACCCGGTAACGTACCAACAGGTGACGCACGTGTATCACCGCGGGGCCAGCTGTTGTCGGTACTACTGCCTGCGCCCGGGGCACTATTGTGCGAGTTGCCCCCTCATCTCCCAGGAGGAACGGCTCCAACGGCAGCGCGCCTGGATGAAACGTCTGATCGACCCTCAGGCACCGTAACGAGGGGATGAAACCACTGAGGAAGACAGGATGGTCGTGAGTGACGAGGGAGGTGATGGGCATGCCGTACGTGATTGGCGAATCCTGCACGGACGTCATGGACCAGGCGTGCATACGCGCCTGCCCGGTGGCGTGCATTCACTTTGAGGCGGGAAAAGATCGCAAGCTGTACATCGATCCTGATGAATGCATCGATTGTGGGGCGTGTATGCCCGTGTGTCCGGTGAAAGCGATTTACCCCGACTACGAACTCCCGACACCATGGAGGGCGTATGCCGACATCGATGCGCTCTGGTTTCGCGACCGCGAGGCGGCCCGCGCCAGAGTGGCGGGCATGAAGGACGGCCGCTAGGGGCTCCGCTCACCAGGGGGTCGACGGGGCCACGGAACGCGGTTCGCCGCTGAAGGTGTTTGGATCACCATGAGAAGGGGGCTATAATGTGCCACACGAGACCCGGGCAGCGCAGCATACACGCCTGCTTCATACATACCGGAAAGCCCACACGGGGTCTCCGACGCTTCGTGAGACGCATCCCCTTGTCAGGAAGGAGTCACCATGAGCGGTCAGAGCGGTATCTCACGCCGGCACGTGTTGAGGATGGCTGTTGCGATAGGGGGGCTTGCCATGGCTGGTGGTGTCAGGAGCGCGTCGTCCCAAGCGTCGAAGCAGATCGAGCCGTTCGCCCCGGAGCTGGAAAAGATCATCTCCCCGTCGGAGCCCGTCCAGGAGCTAGCCGACGGCTTCGGCGGCGCCCTGGGGCCCGCGGAAGGCCCGGTCTGGTGGAAGGAAGGCGGCTACCTGCTGTTCAGCGACATTCATCACAACAAACGGATGAAGTACGTGCCCGGCCAAGGCGCGTCCGTGGTCCAGGAGCCGACGAACCGGGCCAACGGGCTGACCAGAGACCTCCAGGGCCGGCTGCTCGCCTGCGAGCACGACAGCCGGCGGGTCACCCGGCAAGAGCTCGACGGCAGCCTCACGGTGATCGCCAACAGCTTTCAGGGTCGGCGACTCAACCGCCCCAATGACGTGGTGGTCAAATCCGACGGGTGCATCTACTTCACCGACCCCAACCACAACATCGTTCCCGAGCAATGGGACCTGCAATTTCCCGGCGTGTACCGCTTGACGCCGGACTTAGGCACCATGAGCCTCGTCAGCGACAGTTTCGTCGCGCCCAACGGCCTGGCCTTCTCCCCCGACGAAAGCGTGCTCTACATCACCGATTCCCGGCGGAACCACATCCGGGCCTTTGACGTGCTGCCCAACGGCCTGTTGGCGAAGCAGAGCGATCGGGTGTTCGCTGACCTGCGCGGCAGCGAGCCCGGGGTGTCCGACGGCATGAAGGTGGATGTCGAGGGCAACATCTATTGCGGCGGCACGGGCGGACTATGGATTGTCGATCCGAACGGCAAGAAGCTCGGCCGAATCGTCCACGGGCAGCCCGCGACCACCAACATGGGCTTCGGCGGCGACGACTGGAAAACCCTCTACTTCACCACCCGGAACCACCTGGGGTCTGTCAACGTGAAGATTCCCGGCATACCCGTGCCGACCCAGAAAAAATAGGGCTCTGTCGCAAATTTTCGTGTAGTCGATGTGAGGTGAGTTGACCCTGTCGAGGTGAAGATTGGGAGGCCGGAGCATAGAATGGTTCGGCCGCCGTGAGGCCCTCTTCCCTGGTCTCGACCACCAGCTGCCATTTCTTGATCATGCGCATGAGATCGATGCCGACCAGCGTAGTCTTGGGCTGCCGCAAACGACTTGAATCCAAGCATGGGACAGGTGACCCGCTATACGGCTCTATGATCCGGCTCGACAAGATTATGCAAATATTTCACCTGACGGATGATGATGTTGGTGCCATACTCCGCGTTGTCGCGCTTGATGGCGGCTTCATTGGCCTCACGGCCATCAAGGGATAGGCCACGTACCAGTGGACACACGGTAGAATAATCTCTCGCGGGAAGTGGGCCCCCTTGGAGCTCACCGCCATCGTCTCTCTTCCTCTCTTGTCACTCTGGGTCGTAGGGAGAGATCTTACCCCGAATCGCCTCACATAAAAATTTGCGACAGAGCCCGCCGGACTTCCGTGGCGCTGCTTAGACCTCATCGAGGTATCAGAGCAAGGGGAGCGCACGGCGCCGGCGACTGCCAGAATGCGGCAGGTCGAGAATCTCGACAGCCACGCCGTAGGTCTGGCGCAGCAGCCCCTCGGTCAGGACCTGGTCCACCGGTCCCCACACCGGCACCTCGCCGCGCGTCAGCACGACCACGGCGTCGGCCACGGCAAAGACATGGTCGGGGTGGTGGGACGAGAACACAATCCCGAGTGCATGGCGACGCGCGAGAGACGCGAGCAACGCGAGGGTGCGCCGCTGGTTGTCGAGATCGAGCGAGGCGAAGGGTTCATCCAAGAGCAGGGCCTCGCACTCCGAGGCAAGCGCGCGCGATCAGCACGAGTTGCCGTTCTCCACCGCTCAGCTCCAAGAACGAGCGCTCAGCCAGGTGCGCGATACCGACGTGGTCAAGTGTCCGGTCGACGGCTTGCACATCGGCCGGGGTCAGGCCTCCGAACAAGCGCACGTGACGGACCCTGCCCATGGCCACGACATCCCGCACGGCAAACGGTAATGCGAGCTGGGTCACCTGGGGCACATACCCCGTCGCGGCCACCGTGTGGACGTGTCCTCCATCGGGTTTCAGTAACCCCAGCAAGGTCCGCACGAGCGTCGTCTTGCCGCTGCCATTGCGCCCAAGAACCCCGACCACCTGCCCAGCGCGGACACTGAAGTCGGCACGTCGCCAGAGCCACGTGCCATCCATGACCCGCCGTCCCAGACCACTCGCCTCAATCCGGACGCCAGCCACGCGCATGCGTCCTCTTCAAGAGATAGATGAACACGGGTGCCCCGACGAGCGCCGTGATGGCGCCGACGGGGATCTCGGCGACGGTCGCACTTCGGCAAAGCGTATCGACCACCGTCAAGAACGCCGCCCCCAACAGCGCCGATGCCGGCAACAGACGCCGATGGTCTGGTCCGAAGAGCATGCGTGCGAGATGCGGCATGACCAGGCCGACCCACGCAATCAGCCCGGCCACGGCCACCACCGCGGCACAAATGGCGGCGACGGCACAGAGCACGAGCGTGCGGTCCCTGATGACCGGGACCCCGAGGGCTCGCGCTTCGTCCTCCCCACTCGCCAGGATGTTCAATCGGAACGCGAGGGCGGCGAGCACACACCCGCCCAGCAGCACCGGGCCCACCGCCAGCGCCAGCTTCGACAGGTCAGCGGTCGCGAAGCTGCCCATGAGCCAGAACACCAACGCGGGCAATTGCCGCTCCGGGTCTGCGAGGTATTGCAACAGGGTGGTGAGGGCGGCGAACAAGGCGGACACGACGATCCCGGCGAGCACCAGCATCAACACCGTCGTCTGACCGGCGCTACGGCCGAGCCAGATCACCAGCCACATGGCTGCCAAACCGCCGATGAAGGCGGCGCCAGCGACGCTGAACGGGCTCCAGGCCAAAAAGAGGCCGATGCTTCCCCCGAACCCCGCGCCGGAGAGCACGCCCACGTTCTGCGGGCCGACCAGCGGGTTCCGCAGGCAGCCTTGCAGCGCGGCCCCAGCGAGGGCCAGGCCGGCCCCAGCGAGGGCTGCCAGCAGGGTACGCGGCAGCCGCACATGGAGCACGATGGAGCGTTCGAGCGGCTCAACGGCGCCGCCGATGCCCACCCCGGACAACAGGACGGCGAGCACGCGTCCAGGCCCCAGCGCCACACGACCGATCCCTAAGCAGACGACCATGGTCGCGAGCGTCAGCAGCACGAGGCCACCGAAGCCGATGCCCTCGCCGAAGCCGAGGCGCTTCGCGGCTCTACGCAGCTGCACTGCACTACTGGGCGAAGGCGGCATAACCTGTCATCGCGCCGTTGAGTGGCACTTGGAGAATTTCATCGATGTCGGCGTCCATCAGCTCATAGTGATACAGAAACCTATACGTCTCTCGCATGGAGCCGCGTAGATCGAAGCGTGCGCGTTTGGGGTGGAGCAGCATCGTGGCCCATTGCCACGTCAGGTGCGACTCGTGACTGCCAGGATCCCAGCGATACCCGCCGTGGGGGAGCTTGTAGACGCGACGATGGCGGACAGCGTCGACACCGGCAAGGGACGCATGACGCATCACATCGTCGGGCGTCGCATCGTCGAACGCCCCGACGAAAATCGTTTGCGGGTTCCATGCCATGATCTGCTCGAGGTTCACCGCCATGTTCGTGTCGACGAAGTCCGCCACATTGATGCCGCCGGTCAGGCGAATCCAGAAATCCTGATAGGAGTTGCGACCGGCTGGGTTCAAGCTGTGCCGAACCGAACGCAGATACAGCACGCGCGGCTTCTCGGACACGGCAAGGCCCGCCACGGCTGCCTCGATCCGTTGCCGGATCGCCTGCTGGGTCCGGATGAGCTGCGCGACACGCTCGCGCTGGCCGATGATCTCGCCCACAATGGTGAGATTGCGCTCGTGGATCTCCTGCGTCGGCGGCGAGTTGATCAACCCGACCACGGTTAGCCCTGCCCCCTCGAGCGCACGGATCAGATCTGCGGGCTCGGTCCACTGCACCACCACGTCCGGACGCAGGGCCAAGATGCTCTCGAGATTCGGCGTGAACATCCCACCCCGCGTCACGTCGGCTGGGATCGCCAGGGCTTCCGGAAAAATGCGCCGCAAGAAGCCCTCCTGAATCGACTGGTGAGACGACGGGTGCATGCCGACGATCCGACGCGAGTCCCCGTCAAGCGCCATCGTCATCGACGCCATCGGCATGGGGATGGTGACGATTCGCTCGGCCGGCTTTGGCAACTCGCTCGTCCGGCCGCGCTGGTCCTCCACGCGTATCTGAGCCCAGGTGAGGTGCACGGAAGTGACCACGACCAGCCCCATAAGCCACACCGCCCACAGGAGTACCCCCCTCTTGTTCATGCCAAACCTCCGACATAAGCAGCCACCTCATCGATGGCCCATTTCGGCACGAGGATCCCTCCGACCACCGCCACACGGCCTGCTCCCCTCACCCACGTGACGTCCAGGGAGGTCTTCCAGCTCCCATCTTCTCGCCAGCGGCAGCGATAGACGTTGTCATGGACAGCGGACACGACTTTGAACAGGCTTTGGGAGGCTCCGCCACCATCATCCACCACCAGGCAACAGTCCGCCCATTGCGCCAGCGCCATGGCGCCCTCCTGGCGTTGGTACGTATCGGGACAAATGGTCTCGAGTGTGTGCACGGCAAGGCCTCGCTGGTGCACCCGCTCCACCACCGCCTGCCACAGCCGCGTGTTCGCCGTCACCACCCCTACCAATGCCCACGAGGAGGCCGGCTCCACGGGAATGGTCTCAACATCCTCGAGCGTCTCAATGACGATGCACCGCCGCTGGTACCTGGACGCCACCTCTTGGGCATAACGGCTGTGATGGTTTTGCCGCTTGCCCACGACTAGCAGGTCACAACCCTCCGCGACCACGCGGTCCACCGTGTGATCGAGCGTGACGATGAAGGGACACTTGTAGTCCTTCACCTCGATGCCCTTCCCCGTCAGGTCCTCGATGGTGTCGCGCGGCAGGCCATGAAAGCCCAGCAGCAGTGTGTCATCACCCCGTAAGACGGCAGGGTCATGAAGAACTTTGACGGCCTTCAGTGCTGGGTATCGGTCGAGCAGACGCTCATCGCCTCGCTCGATCCTGCCCAGCGTATCCATGTCGATATTGGGGTTCGGCTGCTCGGCATCGTGGGTCGCATAGATCGACTTCCCTTCCGCTCGCGACGCCTGCTGGTTCATGAGGTTATAGGCCCGTTCAATGCCAACACAAAAGCCGAATTTTGCAGTCCGCACTTCCATGGCTTTCCTCCACCAGAGATCGCAGGCGCCATCCGACGAGATGGCCCGCCATCGGCACAGCACTGGCCAAAAAAAATCCCGATTCCACCTGTCGGAGAATCGGGATCAACGAGGCATCCTAATGTCCCCTCAGCAATCGCCCGTTGCGAAGGTGGGCTTTGGGCTCTCCGGATCAGGTCTCCTGGCTCCCGGGTTTCCTACTCACTCGCCTTCCCATGGTCACCCACAGTGGCTGGTTGAGTTTTCGTGCCCGGTACAGTTGCGGGAACAGCGACCTTGTGGCACTTCCCTTTTCCGAAGAGAATAGCCTAGCAAAATTTCCGGTATTGTAGGGGTAATGCCCAAACGGTGTCAAATTTTTGGCACGCTATGGGCCGTGAGTAGCACTGGAACAGCAACAGATGCTCAGCCGAAATCCCTTTGAAAACCAGATGTTTTATAGCGGCTTCCAGAGAGTGTTCGTGGGTCCAAAGCTGCTCCGTCCAGGGCAGAGCTCAGGCCTATTAGGACCTTCAGTAGCAGGCGGACGAAAATGAGCGGTCAAGACTACATAGGCATTTGCTTCCCATGCAAACCGCGTGATTTTTCTAGCTTATGGTGTGGAAGTGATCAAAAAGGTATTGGAAATCCGCTCCGCATTGGCCCGTAAAATCAAGGTCCTTTTCTGACGTGTCGGGCGATCATTTAGGAACTGATGCAGGGCTGACTTTCCCGCCTGTCGTGGGACCATGCGCTGACCGTGCGCCTGTGGAGAGGCGGGTGTGG
>Ga0137403_10001361_pt1 | contig 30850 bp, 31 predicted proteins | sample CZOMad2_1_16fung_FD_122057 | JGI IMG/M metagenome (GOLD analysis project Ga0137403, IMG submission 122057) | Vadose zone soil fungal communities from Angelo Coast Range Reserve, California, USA - CZOMad2_1_16fungal (Hybrid Assembly) | ecosystem: Environmental > Terrestrial > Soil > Vadose zone... | reverse complement strand
TCCGGCGCGTACAGGCTGGCGTTGACCACGTCGTGGGCGATCTCCGGCGTGTCCACCTGTGGTACGTGCAGGCTCCAGACCCCGGCGTCCAGGATCCGCGTGATCCACTCACGGGTGCCCTGCGGCGGACGCACCGTGAGGGTAAAATTCATCGCCCGGGCGAGCAGCGCCATGTTGGACAGCGTCTCCATCGAGGAGGAGGCGTGCTCCATGTCAAAGCGGGCAAAGTCCAGCCCTGCCGACTTCATCAGCCGCAAAATCGCCGGGTTGCGCACCATGTTGATCCAGACGCCGACCTGCGTCTCGCCCCGCTCCAGGGCCCGCTTCATGGCGTTGGTTTGCATGAGTCTCCCTCCTCGGTGAGCCGCGACCATCGGCCCGTTATGAGCGTCTTGTAGCATGGCACACGACCAGAGGCACGGCCAAAACGGCATGAGGCCAGAGCGAGGGCCCTGCGAGTGAGCGCTATTTGACCGCGTCCGTCACCTCGCGACGCGCGGTGGCCTCAGGCCTCAACCGCGCCGACATGACGGGTCGAGTCGCGCCAGCTGCATTGACCTCGGTGCCCACGACACTGCTCCCAGCGACAACGTCGCGCGATACGGGGCTCCTGGCGTCATCGCCAGAACATGGGGTTTTTTGCCCAACCCCTCGAACGGCGTGGCTACGCAGAGGCCGCGCGGCGCTCGCTGCGCTCACATGACGAGTTTACCCTGACGTTGCTGAGGATACGGGCGACTTCAGGTGCTCAACAGGGGGTGCAGTTCAGTTGACCATGCCAGGCCACGTGAGGTGTCGCCCTCATCCCTCTGCACCTGGTGATGGCATCCGCCTGAATCAGTTGACAATGCCCTTCAGATGACGGAGGATTCGTGGGATCACCGCCGCCTGGGTGATGGCGGCCATGATGCGGAGTGCGCCACGTCGGCCACAGGGGCAAGTGGCCTTAGCAGCCTGTGGGCGCGAAAGCGGCTCGCGAGCAGGAGTCGAGCACGGCGGATGGCGAATGTCAGCCTCCAATGTTCGATAGGCCTGGATCTCGTGGGCGCCTGGGCGAACGGGTGACTTGATCGTTGAGGTCATAACTGGCGACATCGTGGTGGGTGTCGATGACCCTATCGCGTGCCGCCTATGAGGAGACTGCCATGCTTCCCACGCCGGGCTTCCATCATCTGCATCTCAACGCCGTCGATCCCGAGGCGGCGATCGATTTCTATGTCAGGCAGTTCCCGACCTCGGTGAAGACAACCTGGGGCGGCCTGCCGGCGGTCAAGGCGCGGACCAACGTGCTGATCCTGTTCACCAAGGTCGCGACCCCGCCCGCGACGTCGCCGCAGACCGCGATCTGGCACTTCGGCTGGCACGTCCCGGACACACCCGCCCGCCGCGATGCCTACCGCGGGCGGCCAGACGTCGAATTGCTGCCGCTCTACACCGGGGACAACGGCGGAGAGGTGTTCATCAGCAGCGACACCTGGCCCGGCAGGGACGGTGTGCTTGGCCTGACGCAGGCGCAGATTGCCGACGCCAAGGCCACAGGCGTGCAGCCGACCCGCAGCGGCGGCTTCGGGTACATGCGCGGCCCCGACGACGCCATCGTGGAATACGCCGGCAATCATCCGGCCGAATGCTTCAACCACGTGCACCTGTACCAGGAGGACCCGTTCTGCGCGCAGCTCTGGTACCAGCAGCACCTGCACGCGCCGGTGTACGCCGGGCGCACCAGCCGCACGCCCCTGACCGAGGCCACCTGTCAGGTGGCGCGCGGAGCCGATCGCACGTGGCCAGCGCTTGAACGGGAAGGGATGTTCCGCACGCCAGCGGCCGCCGTCGAGTTCGACGACGTGGCGTTTCTCTGGTATATGCGCCAGGGGGACCAGCCGCTCGCCAGCTCGCGCGGGCATGTGTCCGATCACGTTGCACTCAGCGTCACCGATCTCGACGCCTGGGTCGCGAAGCTGCGCGGTGAGGGCGTCAGGTTCCTCGAGCAGCCCTACGCGCTTGGCGACACGCGCGCGGTGATGATCGAGGGCCCGAGCCGTGAAGCGCTGGAGCTGATCGAGGTCAAGGCGCTCGACAGCCAGCCGCAGCCGGCCGTGTGACGGAGCGCCTCGACTCGGTGGCGATTAACCGGTAAGCGGTGCGGATGCGGCGATCGACAGGACCCAGCGGCCTTCGACGGGTCAGGCTAGGGGCGACGCGCAGGCGGTCGAAGGGATCGGCCGTGAGCAGCGGTGCAAACCACAGTCGGTTCTCAAGCGGCTTCATGCCGCATAGGTCAGCGAGCCATAACGGCGGTGCGGTGACCCCCTCCCGACTCAGCCAACGTTCAAATGTGTCGTAGTCATCCTCTCCGGCTCGTGCAAGCGCTCTGGTCAGCATCAGTTCGCCTGTGGCGCACCACATCGCGTGCCACTCAAGATACGTGCGAAAGCGCTCCATGGTCGGCAGTGATCCGTGGCTGTGCATTGACAACAACGAACGCTCAGAGAAACGGTGTTGACGCGGCTCGTCGTCCCAGCGCCAGGGATTGCTCTGCACGTCCCAGCGATCAACAATCCAGCGCTCGGGGGCGTCGAAGAATTCTTCTCTGTTGAGGTCTGCAAAACGTCTTACCGCCCCACTGTACCAATAAGGCAGGGTATCCAACGTGTCAAAACGGAATCGGCGCCCTCGCGTTCCCTGTACTGGTACCTGTCGAAACCGACACCGTACGACGACCGGGCTTTCTTACGGCGCACCGGGCTCGTGTTCGCCCGCTTTAGCATGGTTCGTTGAGCCAAGTTGAGCACCATGGCTCCACTCTCCACACGCGTGCAGACAGCCGACTTCGCGAACAAGCGCACGAGGACGTGGGGGAACTCATTGTCGCTGGCGATCTCGAAAAGCCACTGTCCGTGACGTCCCACTGCCGATGGTGTCTCGGCCGCGATATGGTCTAACGTAATGACGAGCCAAAGGCGGGCCGCTAGCCAGTAGAGTGGAGCATCCGGTTGGCGGTAACTCGGCTCCGACGTCCGGCCGTAAAGCTTAAAGAACTTATCGAAGAGACCGTCTTCTCCATACCGACCAAGGCGTCGGAGCGCATGTGCCGCCCGCCACCGGATCTGGACATCGACGTCACTCATGAAGGGGTAGAGAAGCCGCGCTACCCCTCCTGCAGCCTCGGTTGGAATCTCGGTAAGGTCGCAGTGATCCCGTTCGGGGGCTGGGATGCGCTGAACGAGACGGTCAGCGTAGCGCGCGATGACCTACGCCGAATCCATCGGCGCACAATGCTGCCCGACCAGTCCGACGAGCGCGTATACAGTTGGGGCGTTCAGTGCATCGACGTGGCGCTCCATCCCCTCGAGTAGCGCAGTCACGATCTGGTGTGCCGGTACGCCAGACTGTTCGAGCAGCGCTGGCAGGGGAGAGTCTCCATTTGCAAGCCAACGGCTAAAGCCGGGCAGCAAATCAACCACAACCGGCAGGAGACGCTCACGGCACCAGCGGCGAGTAGAGGGTGCGTCTTGCCACGCTTCGACGCCTTTGGCAATAGCCTGGGCCTGTTCGTAGTCGGACACTTTTTGATACTCGCTGCGAGATAATGCATCGAGATATGCGACTCGATCACCTAGCGTGACGGTGCTCCGGATGCGATCCAAAATCGCCGAGGCAAAAACGAAGGTGTTCGATGCATGCGCAGCGGCGGTTGCGCGACCAATCATATGATCAACTTCTTGTGCTGAGATGAACCGATACGCTGTCCAGTCAATGCAATCGAGAGGGTCAGGCTGTTCCACATCCGACTCTTCCCTGCGGTGCGACCAGTGTGCCTCACCAGATGGAGAGACTCGACCCGGTCTCTCGCTTTGGTGAAACGTGGTCGCCTGCCCCAATCGGTCGAGCCAGAAGCCGGGGGCGTCTTTCGTTAACAGGGAGCTCAACTTCTCGCTGACCTCTTGTCGTGCACCCCGACCGAACCGCAACAACTCTTCTCGTGCGAGTTCCTCGGCTAACGTCTTCAGGTCAAGACGGCCTTTCTGACGATTTGCTTCTTCAACGATGCAAATGATCAGCTCGAAGCTTACCTGATCGAGCAACGCCAAAAGGGCGGACACCTGCGCCGGTGATAGTTCGTGGCGGGACAGGGCTGTTTTCAGTATGGATGGCAGGAAGATAGATCGGTGAACGATGCTTGTGTCCTCCCATCTGCCTGCGGCAGCCAGCGCAAGGCACACGTCAAGAGTTGTGAGCGCCTGTGCGGCTTTCGCCCAAGAAAAATTGTCATACCCTGCAAGGCGGACACCTACATCGCCGACAACGATCGTGAGATCACGTGCCACCACTCGCCTTTGGGTGACGTCCATGCAGGCCACGGCATGCTCTGCGAGTGGCGCGAACAGCGCAATCTCGTGAATCGCATCAGCGTTGACCTCGCCCGCCACCTCCACTGCCTCGTTGAACAGGCTCTCTGCATCTCCGTAGCTAATGGGGAGAAGAAGGTGTGCAAAGCGGATGAGTGCTGCGATCTTGTCTTCTGCCGATGCCTTCATGCTCCGTGCGAACCTCGCTCGATCTGTGATCACGCTGAGGATCTGCTGGTGCAGCGAGCGCTCCGATGCAAGACTCGCGAAGATCTGGGTCTCCGCTGAGTCGAAGGGATCCGGGCGTGTGCTCAGGAGCGAACTCGCGCCCTCCAAGAGCGTGGTTCGATCGAGCCCCCTCAGAGCTATAAGCTGAGTGATGGAAAGGGCGACACGCGTTCTCATCCCCTGGGCCCTGAAATCCCTCGAAAGCCGGTACTCCTCATTGTGATAGTGCGCGATGGCATTTCGAAGCTGAGCATCAACCTCTCCTGGCGGAATCGATCCCATCAGCGCTTGGGCCCGATTGTCGTAGATAGCGATGAGCGGCCCAATGAATGTCTGTAACTCTTTCTTCTTCTCGGCATCCAATCGCCTGTGCTGCTCGGCCTCTTTGGGCGGCAGCTCTCCTGGTGGAGCAGGAGGGTCAACCCAGTATGTTTCTAAGGTTGTCTTGCGGTCAGCCAGGCGCTCCAGGAGCGCGTGCGCACGCAGGCTGAAGTCGATCAGTGATATTTGTAAAGTGAAGAGCCGGTCGCGTCGCCGCAATGCCCGATCCACGAAGCGATCGAGCATGGGAATAACCCTCGCGCGGTCACCGCCACGGGCGATGACTATCTCACATGCCGTGAGGATCATGTCAAAATACTCGGCAGTAGGGTTGTCCTCACTCCAGGTGTCTTTCAGTTCATCCAGACGGATGAGACGGTAGTGTACAAGCCTCGCCAAGCTGGATTCGAGGCGTAATAGGTCCACCTCTTTTCCAGCGAGCGCGAGTGGCGTGAGTAGGAACAGATCCCACGGCATTGGGACTCTAGCTTCGGTTAGGCAACGTTCAACGAGGGTGGCCTCTCCCGACATGATTAACTTACGAGAGAGGATCGAAGCGACCCGCAGCGCCACGGACCTCGGGCGCCAACGCAAGGCGCTCTCTACTGCATGCCGTGGACCTGCGACGCGAAGCACGGCTTCGATTTCCGCGGCGATGTCGCGATCGTTGATGGACCAGCCTTGCGGTTCGGAGTTGGGGTATCTGCTTCTCTGCTCTTTAAAATTTTCGTTACGACGCTTTAGCCATGCAAGGACCTGTCTGTGTCCCTCGCGGACTGAGATGGCATTTCCTTCGCGAGCATCGGCTGCCATGAGATGGAAGAGTATAGGCCCGTGATGCTCAATCTCGTTCTGGTTCTGGAGTACGACCCGACTGGAGGTTTCACGTGCAAAGTAGGCTCCGAGAACTGGATTCTCGATAAGCATGCGCTGGATGGCTGTATCGGGCTGAGTTCTGTTGCGGCTTCGGCACGGATAAAGTGCTCGAAATCCTCATCGGCGAAGCCGATCGTCGTGTTGGTGAGCCGCACTCCTGGAGCGAGATCAGAGCAGAGATCCCGTATGTGGGTCTCTCTCAGGCCTGTGACTGCCAAGAGATCGTCTATGGGGACGGGCCTCGGTAGTGCGATGAGGCCAGCGCAGAAAGCTTTAATGTCTTGAGCATGCCCCTGCTTACGTAGGGCATATTCGCGCTGCTCGCGGAAGACCTGGGTCAGCCCTTTACCGTTCGGGCGCAGATAATCAAGCGACTGTGCTGGTTCGGCTCCGCCATAGTCCAGCGCATACCGCTGTACCCGCGGGTTACCTGACGACAGATGATGGAAGTCGTCGATCCAGGTATCGGGTGCGTCGTCCCAAAATCCTCGCACGTGAGCAGCGGTCTCATCGCAGGAAAACCCGATGATCTCGGTCCGAGTGAACCCGTGTGGAAGGTTGAGCATGAACAATCGTCCTGTCCTCGCTGTCACAACACAGCGGACGTTCTTCGGCAATTCTCCCAACGTGAGGAAGTCGTGGACAAAACTCTTTTCAGGCGGGGACTGAGTGCTAGCGGCCGTGACGGAATTGTCTGCTGCATCCACAGCGATCACGAGGAGGGCATCGTCGTTGGTCCAGTAGGCGATGGTCACGAGCACGTTTTCCTCGAGAGCAAAGTGCGGTCCACGCCCACATTCAGAGAGGTCGAGGGCTGTCGTGAACGCTTCGAGGTCCTCGCCGGGCAATCCACTTGCAACAAAGAGTGCCACGAAATCGGACTGGTACTTCGACTGCTTGTGAGGGCTATTGTTCGACGTGCTCCGGTCTGACAGCGCGATGACGACGGCGGGATCAATTGGCTGGTTGCTCACTAGCCGTACCGGCACGTTCCTGTTTGCGATGAGGTCGGGCCGTTTGCTCTTTAGACCGCCAAAAGCCTTCGCCAGTCTGCCGATGACGGAGTTATCCTTCTTCTGATTGCTGCTCTGGGTTAGACGTGCAATGGTCCAGGCTCGGTCAGGGTTCGCTGCGGAGTACTTGAGCTGATCGATGATGATGCGCTCAGCGGAGGCAGCCTGATCGCCTCCGTAATAGAAGGTGCAGTCTACGCCATCCCAAGTATCCGGCGGCGTGCCACGTTCATCCTCTGCTTTCAAACCTTCAACTGCGACTGCAGTCAGCCTTGTGTCCCGGTCAAGAAGCGCCAGCGCTTGCCGCAAAGCCCAAAGCTCATGAAAATCATCTCCAGCATTTGCGCTACGAGCACCGCGGTAGTCAACCTGTACCATGTCACCTCAAATGTGGTTGGTTCGCTCTCTTAGTTGCCGACGCATACGCGAGTTGCAATATACGTTTGGAGCCCGTCGCTACTAGACCCCAAGCCGACCGCCATCATATCCATCGGACATTACTCGCTAGGTAGTGCGGTCAGAATCGAGGCAATGTCAGCTGCCCGGTGTTAAAGCGCGGCTCAGCTGCCGCGGTTATCGCTAGGCGTCATGCGATTACCCTCGAAACTTTGCGGGTGCCAGGTAGGACTCACCAGTTTGAGATGCATGACGCCGATGACGCTCAATTATCTTCCTGAGAGGTGGGTAAGGCGGTCGATCTCGTCGTCCTCACCGAGGATCTCAGCCGAGTCCCGGTTGAGCGCCTCCGCGAGGTGGGCGTGGTGATGACGGCGGTCGGCGGTGAGGTAGTCTAGGAGGCCTGATCGTCCCCATCAGGACTGCAGAGCTGACGCCGCTACCTCCAGTGCGGTCATCGTGGGATGAGCGGTTGAACCACGCGTGTGTGCGGCCATGCCAGGCCGCATAACCGTTCGCCCAGGGCACCCGGGCACCCGCCCAGGCATGGGAGCACCTGGATCAGCGCCATCGCTCCGGCAAGCGTCTTGGGCGCTCGGGGCTCCGTTTTTCCGGAAGGTCGTGGTATCTTCTTCTTCGGAGACCAGCACGGGGCATGCCTGAGCTGCCTCGTGCTGGACGGCAAACGGATGCACAGATCAGCGCGCGATCACGACCATAGGGTCTGGCTCTCACGGCTCTAGGACACCGCACCACCGATGTGCACCGCAGCCCTTCGTGCACCGATGGCGGAAGGAGACTTCTATGATGAGAGAGCAAGCCTTCGTGTTCGACCTGGATGGCACGCTCGTCGATAGCGTCTACCAGCATGTCCTTGCCTGGCAAGAGGCCCTCGATCACGCCGGGATTGCGGTCTCGGTCTGGCGCATCCATCGCCGGATCGGCATGAGCGGCGGTCTGCTCGCCCACGCGCTGCTCCGCGAGACGGGACGGCCGGTGAGCCCTGACGATGCCAGTCGGCTGCGACAGCTCCATGCCGAGGCGTATCGGCGGCGATTGAGCCAGGTGCGCGCCCTTCCCGGCGCCCGGGCACTGCTCGCGCTCTTGAGCGAGCTGGATGTGCCGTGGGCCATCGCCACGAGTGGCTATCGGGAGACCGCCGGCCCGGTGCTCGAACTTCTCGGCGTTCCCGCCACTGTGCCTGTGATCACCCGCGATGCCGTCGAGCGTGCCAAACCCGATCCCGACCTGTTTCTCGCCGCCGCCGCCCGCCTCGACATTGACATCACCAACGCCATGGTGATCGGGGACAGCGTGTGGGACATGCTCGCCGTGCGCAGGGCACGAGCGTTAGGCGTCGGCTTGCTCTCGGGTGGCTATGGCCAGGAGGAGCTCGAGCGGGCGGGCGCGTACCGGGTGTACGAGGATCCCGCCGACCTACTCCGCCATTTGGACGAGGTGGGCATCCGTGTGCCCCGCCGCTAGGCCACCAGCCGCCTCTGCGAATGTGCTACGCGGTCTGCGACATCAATCACGCCAGATCGGGGGACTCGATATCTCTTAACCCGGTAGGTGGCTTGTCTTGAAGCCTGCCCCACCTCATCGCACAACGGGCGCTGGCTGCCCGAAGCACACATCCCGCAACCGTTCCACAGGCGTTTCCATGACGTCCATGCGCGTCACGTCATCCCACGAGAAATAGCCGACTACGGTGGTTTCGTCGCTGAGGGGGAAGGTGCCGCCAATCGCTTCGGCTCCGACGTTCAGCCCCACAATGTGGTCGCGATTGCCATCGGTAGACTCCTCCAGGCGATGCGGACAGCTATAAACGCCCAGCAACCGCACGATCCGCACCTGGAAGCCAGTTGCTTCCAAGACATCCCTGATGCAGATTGCGTCCACACGTTCGCCCGCCTTCGCCCACCAAGCAGGCACCATCGGCCATTGTCTGTGCGGCGCCTGAAGAGAACTTTCGCGCGTGGGGTCGAATATGACGTCCGAGCATTCCAACGCGACCGTGCCGAGTGTGACAATCCGTTCGCCTAATGATCTTGGCCACGGATTCCGCACCTGCTATGCAAGCCAACACTCCCGGATGCGATCAAGCCGAAACGTGTTCTCGAGATGATTCGCATGACCGTCGGCCATGATCGACGCGGTGCCGTATGCTTCTCGGAGGAGGCGGGGCGTGATCTGGCAGGGCCCGAAGTTTCCATGCCTCTGGTATTGATGAGTGTTCTCGACCATCGTACCATCAGCGTCGTGCGGCCTCTTCCCTGGCTGCACACGTCACCGACGATCATGCGCTGCACGTACCAATGAAAAATTTGGCGATTAAGCATCGGGAGCCTCTCGTCCCTGGATCGAGAGTGACGTACTGTCCTATGGCAGCCAACACTCGCGGATGCGATCCAGCCTGAATGTTTTCTTACATCCGCCCTGGTAGCAGTCAACCACCACGTATGCGACACCATTCAGCTCCAGCATCAAACGCGGTGTCATTGTTCGTCGTCTGGATCGTGGAGACCCGCGACAACACACGCGGCATCTGCAAGAGCCCGACGGTTCTGCGTCACGGACTCTGCAGGATGGAGCGATGGCTTCATCGATCGTCTGCATCGCCCGACCCGTGACACAGGCTGCGACCGGGGCTCGGCCACCGGATGCCTTGTGGCCTTGCGCGTGAGCGATACCCCGCCTTCCGCAGTTCGCGCAGAACAGTGTGGATGGCAGGATAGTTCTGATCGGCGTCGGTGCCGTCGTTGGAGACGGCTTATTGGGCGGCCAGTGCCATGGCGTGATTGCGAATCATGTCCGCGTACAACGTGATGCGTCTGACTGCTCGCTCGGTTCACATGGGTTAGACTCCTTCCGTGTGGGGTCTCATCGGTCATGGTCGTGGGGGGACGCCTGCTCGTCCCTCGGGCACCCAGGCCTCATCTCCTCGATCGGTGGGGTGGATGAGAGGGGAGGAGACGTGTCTGGTCGTGCGCGGTCAGGTGGCATTGGTCAGGGTCACGACCAGGCGTCTGGCCCGCCGCCGCACAAAGGTGGCCTTGGCGGTGACCTGCAGGTGCGTGGGCCAGCGGTCCCAGCGTTCCGGCAGGCGGAAGAGCGCAAAGCGTTCGGCGACGGCCGAGGCCGGGATGTAAGGGGCCGTGAGGAGACTCTGGGTCCGCGGAAGCGGCAGATCATGCTGATGCTGAGGGGAGAGGAGATGCACCCGATCCCCCAGGAACGGCATGGGCTGGTACCAGGTGCCGGCGTCTTTAATGGCCATCGAGTGGAGCCAAATGTGCCGTGCGCTCTCGTTACGGAACGACACGGTCAAGAGCAAGGCGAGCGGCCCGTGAGCATGTTCCAGTCGGCCAAACTGCGTCGAGGCTGGCACGAGCGTCATCTGGGGCGGGGCCAAATAATCACCGGCGAGCTCTCCCATCTTCCACAGGGTCCCAAGCGGCTGGCGTGTCCACGAGCCTGAGGTCCTCGGCGTCGATTCACGCATCGGTCACGCTCCTCTCTCAATATTGATCTGATAAGTTTATTATTGATAATAATATATCATAAAAAATGATGATTGTGGTATCCAGGCGAGCACGGGCAGCGCAGTAGGCTCATACCGCGCGATCGAGCACACGGTCGCGTTCGTAGAGGGTGATGCGGGCGAGGATCACGCGGCTGATGGTGGGAGTGTACGAGACCTGATCGAGCGCCGCATCGACGCCCCGCAGACGCGTGTGGGTGCGTCGCACCGGCTCTCCATAGGGTCATCATCATGCGGACCGTTGAGGCAGCGCTCATCATCGAGGCCATCGGCGAGCGGCAGGACGGCCGTGATCAATGGCTCACGATCAACCCAGAAAATCACGATGTTTCCTGCCATCCGGTTCCTCCCCTGGATAGGCCTCATCTTGGCAGAGAAGAGGGCTTCGATCATCGATCGCACATAGTTCGATTAATGAGGTCGCATATCCAGAGGAAGTTTGTGGAATGGCCACGCCCAAGATTGTGTTCGCCCACCGGCGCGGCTATACTCCCGGCTCTTTTGGCCCCACCCGCCACCGACAGCTCAATCGGATTCACATCATCAGCCTCGGCACCCCAGATGAGCCACAAGTCGATCAGAAACACGCCTGCTCTACAACCCTTCCGGATGATGACCTCGTTGAACAACATCAGGGGGGAATGTACTGTCCATTGTGCCCCGCCACGAATCATGATCCGCTGTCTCAGCCTGACGGCACTACTTTCTAGCCTATTTCCTCGGTCCGTCCACACGTCAACTTCTGGCGAGGGCTCATGTGCCTTCTCGCCGCCGAGCCTCCGACAAATGGCCGTCGCGGGATTGCTCAGGGGGCCAGGTTTTTCAGTAGGGTCGTCGTTAGCCAAATTCTGGGCAGACACTTGAGTGACTCGATGCATAAAACCACCGAGGGGCTGATGGCCGTCGTTCGGCCGTGAATTTACGGTGGTGCGTTCGAGCCTTCCGGGGGTCGGCGAGCTGTGAGACGTAGGGTCCCCTCCGAATCCGAGGAAGGGTAATGTCTCTCGTTTGTTCACCTGACCGATGCCGCCTTCTTCAGGTGTTGGCTGGCGAATAGACAACCCGAAACATTTCGGCCGTGATAAGGGCCTGACCCCGAAAGATGGGAGAGTCAATGCACTTACTCGATCAGATCAATCGCGATGATGCAGGACCCGCGCGTTACGGCGAACCAGCGTTTCCCTATATGAACCAGTCAGCGCAGCCAGACGTTGAGCCCATTCGTCACGTTCTTGCGGCGTGGTTTGGCCATTACCCCGATGCCGAGCGGCGAGAGTTTCGCCAACGTTTCCGCTCGCCCAATGATGTGCAGCATCGCTCTGCTCTTTTCGAGCTTTTGCTACACGAGTTGTTTCGCCGCCTAGGGTGCCAGATCACCATTCACCCCAGCAGACAGCACACGCGGCGAAAGCCATAGTTCCTTATAACCTCCCCGGTAGGAGACCGCTTTTTCATGGAGGCTGTGCTGGCGACTGATGAATCGGCCGAGGCTGCAGCGGCACGGGCGCGGATGCATCGCGTGTACGATACATTAAATCGACGGCTCAACTCTCCTCATTTTTTCATCGGGATGACCGTGCGGGGCGCTCCAGCGACCCCACCCCAGGTAGGAGCATTCAGGCATTTTTGGAAGCTCACCTCAAAGGGTTGAATGTCGATGAGCTCGCACAGCTCCAAGTATCCTTTGGTATGGAAGCACTCCCGCATTGGCGGTATGAGCATGCGGGGTGGCATATTGATTTTTCCCCCATCCCGAAGCCCCCTCAGTTGAGGGACAGAACGGATATCCGCCCCCTCGGAGCTCGGATTCGTGCTGGTGACGACCCCGGCCTGTATCCCATCAACACGAGAGTTGCCATCAGAGATGTAATCGGCGGAAAGGCCGGACGTTATGGAGCGGTTGAGTGCCCGTATGTGATCGCGGTCAACGCCTTTGGGGATCATGCGCACCAACTCGACATTCACCTAGACGCTCTCTTTGGTCGAGCGGGATGGATCTCAACCATGGATGCGAGCGGGAATGCGAGTCGGCCGCTCTTCAGCCGGGCACGGGATGGGGTGTGGACTAGCGAGTCCGGCTCACGGTACAGCCGAGTAAGTGCGGTGCTCCTCGTCACGCTCAGATCACCATGGGATATGGCGCAAGCTCCAATCCGCCTGTACCATAATCCTTGGGCCTCGAAACTGTATACGTCAGTGTTGACACGTCTGCCTCAGGTTGTCCTGGAGGGCGATTTCTTTGTTACTCGGAAGGGAGAAACGCTCGGAGCAATTTTGGGCCTGCCTCCGAAGTGACCTGAAGCTGAATAGGGTTGGGCGTGCAGCGCATTTTTAAGAAAGATTATAGCCTCATGTAAACGGTATGGTGCAAAGGGTAAAACTGGACATGAGGATTACAACGCAGATATATGGCTTCTTGCGTATCTCGCAAAGTGGAAGGCGATAGGAGTCGGTTATTGGCAACTCTCACGATTCAGAGGGCCATGACCTGTGTGACCTCATGATCTTCTGAATAGCTGTTCTCCTCCTACTGGAGCCAACACTCCCGGATGCGATCCAACCGAAAGGTCCGCTCCGCATCGCTCCGATGGCAGTGCGCGATCACATATGCCACACCGTGGACCTCCAGTACCAGACGGGGCGTAATGGTTCGTGGTCCGGGTCGTTGCCTTCCGTGTGCATACACAATCGTGATCGCGCATCGCTCCGATAGCGCTGTCGTCAGCGCCTCGAAACCCGAAGGCGGCTCAATGGCGCAGACTGGGGCATCGGCAAAGGTGAGTGGGGGCGATAGACGCCCTAAATCGGTGAGTGTTCTGACGGTGGGGGTGTGTCGCAGCATTGCCAGAAACACGTCTTTGACTAACCGGGCATCGGATAGCGCACGGTGTTCAGCTCTATTGGCGATGTTCAGTCGGGTCGCCACCTGTTCCAAACCGTGGCTCGGCCATATTGGATAGAGCCGGCGTGTCATATCCAGCGTGTCAAAGAGATCATGCGGTGGAAATGCGATGCCCAATCGTGTCAGTGCCATGGCTAGAAAGCTGAGGTCGAATGGAGCATTGTGGGCGAGCAGGATGGTGTCAGATTCGCCGAGGAATCCGATGAAGTGGGGCATGATCTGTTCAATGGTGGGTTTCCCGCGGACCATTTTGTCGGTGATGCTGTGCACTCGCAGGACATCCTGTGGAATGGGAATCTCAGGGTTGATCAGTGTCTGGAAGGTGGCCAGCTCGCGACCATCCAGTCGAAAGCGTACGGCTCCTACTTCGACCAGGCGGTGCATGATCGGGAACAAGCCTGTGGTTTCGGTGTCGAAGGCCACAAAGACAATATCGGTGAGAGGTGGCTGGCCGTGATACATATACCTTCTCGACCTTTCCCCGGGGAACCCTTCACGTGAAAAGCGGCGGTCGCCGTTGATAGGCTGGGTGCAACCGTTCAGTTTGGTGGCTCATGATGCTCCGCGACATGTTTTCTCGAAGGATTATAACGTGACTGGCGACGCGCCATCAGCATTCTTTGTAGCCTGCCGAATATTTCCCTTGTGCGTCTATGCCGGGTCTATTGAAGAATCTTGGGACATATCTGAGGGTCGAGCGGGCTGAATAATGCGTCCCATGGTCACCTTGGGCCTGCTATGATGCTGATGAACGGCCCAATCATCCATGGTTGGCCATACAGATCCAGCCGCGCAGACCATCTCTTGTCTTCGTATCACGTTCAACCAAACGCCTTCAGACAGATTGCTGCCTGGCGATCCAGACGCAACAAGTCGCAACCATCGCTCGGCGATGTGGCCTGGTGTTAGGCGCTGCGCGTCTCGACCACCCCATACTGGCGCTCTAATTCGTAGACGTGGTCGAGGCCGAGCAGGCCCGCCACATCCCAACGTGTGCCATAACGCTCAGGGTTGACCCGGCCGGTGCGTTGCAGCTCCTCAAAGGCCTCGCGCAGCTGCTTGTAGACCAGCCAAATGGTGCTGCCACAAATCATCAGCCGATAGCCCAGCGCCGCTACCTCTTGTGTAGGGGCGAGATCACCGTTATACATGCGAGGCAGGTCGGCCAGATCCGTCGCATACCGCGTCAGATCCTCCAAGGTCTTGATGCCATCCACAAAGACCAGATCAGCGCCGGCCTCAATATAGGCCCGACAACGCTGGACCGTATCCTCCCACCCGGTGACGGCATAGGCGTCGCAGCGGGCGATGATGACGAAGTCGGCATCGGTGCGGGCGTCCATCGCGGCCCGAATCTTCTGGACGTGCTCCTCTAACGGGATCACCTGCTTCCCGGCAAAGAAGCCACACTTCTTCGGGAAGACTTGATCTTCCAGGTGGATGGCGGCCACGCCTGCCCGCTCATATTCCCGCACCGTGCGCTGCACATTGAGCGGATTGCCATAGCCGGTGTCCGCGTCGCAGATGACCGGGATCTGCACGGCGTCGGCGATATAGCGGGCGTTGGTGACCATTTCGGTCATGGTCAGCAGCCCGACATCGGGAAAGCCGCGCTCGGCCGCCGTGCCGGCGCCGGTCATATACACCGCCGGAAAGCCGACGGCTTCCGCGATCTTGGCATGCATGGCATTCAGGATAAAGGGGGCCACCACCATCGGGCCCGTGTGCAACAGCTGGCGTAGTTTGGCGGTCGTCTTCATCGGTGCCTCTCCTCCCACAGATTGACCCACACGCGTGGCCTGTCAGCCCCCGACCCTGACGTCTGGATGCTGAAAGGCGGGCCTCACCTCCTGGGCGAAGCGCGTGAGTTGCGCCTTAAATTGGGCCGCCGTCGCCCCAAAGGGGAAGCCGAGCATCAGGTGCTCCAGCCCCGGATAGCGGGCCTCGATGTCTTTGAGCTGGTCGATCAGCTCGGCGGGCGTCCCGCAGATCCAGGCGCGCTTCTGCAGCACGTCCTCGAAGTCGACGCCAGCGGCAATGTGCCGGGCGGCTCCGGTCGGCCCCATCTCGCGCATCTGCTCTGGACTATAGCGGAGCATTCCCAGCGGCGCGGCAAACTTCACATGCTCCTCGAACATGGGCTGCAGGGCCCGTTTGGCTTGGGTATGGGTGTCGTCGATGTAGCACCACAACCCCAGCGCGAGATTCTCGCCCAATTGCAACGGCCGTCCATGCCGGGCATTCGCCTCCTGGAACTGATGGATCCAGCGGTCCACCTGCTCGGCTGCCGTCCCCAAAATGGCGCCTTTGATGCCATGCCGGCCCATGAAGTCAAACGCCCGTGGGGTGCCGCTGACGATGGGTTGCCAGACCTCCATCGGGCGATGGAGCGGACGCGGCACCAGCGTGAGCTCGCGCAGTTGATACCCCCGGTACGGGACATCGGGTGGCAACGTATAATGCTTCCCATGATGCGAGAACGATTCCTGATGGCACGCCTGCATAAGAATCGCAAATTGCTCTTCAAACAGCTCGCGATTCGCCTCAGGCTCCAGCATGGGGGCGCCGAAGGTTTCGACCTCACGCGTATGGTAGCCGCGCCCCATGCCGAAGATGACTCGCCCGTGGGTGAGGATGTCAACCATGGCATAGTCCTCGGCCAGTCGCAGCGGATGCCACATGGGCAGGACATTGAACGCACAGCCGAACCTCAGTCGGCTCGTCTGCTGGGCTAACCAGAGGCTGAGGAGCAGGACGTTGGGAATACATTCATAGCCTTCCCGCTGGAAATGGTGCTCGGCCAGCCAGAGGATGTCATAGCCGAACGCCTCCATGTGCTGGGCCAAGTCGCGCGCGATGGCAAAGGCGCGAGCACACCGCTCATTGGCGTACCAGCGGTCATTGGCTGGGATCCCGGCAAAGCCGATCCCCTCGCCTTCCAAGACATGGCCTGCATACAGGACGGAAACATACTTGAGCATCGGGTCACCTCCATCGGCGACGACTCCAAAGGACAGATGTGATGACGGCAGACGGGCAACACGGGACGGTGCACCCGTCTTGCCTCATGACTGAGGTGAGCATAGCGAGGATGAATGACAGTGTCAACGCTTGCGGTCGAGCGAGGAGTCAGCATGAGCGCGACAGGGGGCACGGTTAACCTGTTGGCCACCAGTATCAGATTGGCCTTTGCGCATCCGTGTACTGATCTGTCCAAGCTTGTGGCATAATGGGATACGCCTGAGGTGCACGCAAGAGGACACGGCCAGTCTATGGCGGCGCAACAGCCAGCGTGCAAGTGGGCAATTCATGGAGGTGCCCGAAGCGATCGATGGAGCGTTGTTTCTTCCTGAGGGGACGGAGGACTTCACTTCGCACAGAATGCCGCTGACAGCATCGGCAAGGAGGCGAGGTGGCACGGATACCGCCAGCGACTAGAGACGATGTACCTGATGGGGAAAAGGATGCATACGACGAGTTCATGAAGAGCCGAGGCAGCCGGCCCAACGTGGGCCCGTACTCGCTCCTCCTGCACATGCCGGAGCTGGCTCAAAGGCTTGAGGCGCTGCGGACCTACATCCGTGGCGAGGCGAGCGTGCCGCAGAAGCTACAGGAATTGGTCATGATTACCGTAGCTCGGGAGATGGACTGTGCCTTTATCTGGTATGCCCACGCCGCCGCGGCACGGCAGGCAGGGGTCCGCAACGACATTGTGGACAACATCAGAGAGAAGAAGGCTCTGACCAATCTGGACCCGGACGAGCTGACGGTTGTGAACTTCACGCGCGAGCTGCTCCAGAACCGAAAGGTGAGTCAGCCCACTTTCGACGCGGCCATCACCCGGTTCGGGCAGCGTGGGATGATGACCTTGACCAACCTCGTAGCCTGCTATGCCGTGCTGGCCTACAATATGAACACCTACGAGCTGGAGGCGCCTGAGCATCCTACTGAGAAGGCATGGCCTGTATAGCCGTAGAAGCTTTTCAGTCCTAACCGTTATAGGATGCATAAAGCTGCCGCATCTCACTGAGAGACGATTGCAGTTCCATGGGAAGTCCGATGGCCAGCCCTGGCACAAGCGGACGTACAGCTCCTGTGCGTATTTGGGGCGATGCTCACAGCGCCAGCGCGGCTCGGTGTCACGCTACCCTCGTGGCTGTTTTTGACCAACCGGATCATAACCGTGTATAGTGGGCCCGAAAGAACCTCTCCCCAGCGCGTGCGACTGAGCCTCATCAGGGATGATAGCCAAGGCCCTCAACGTATCGGAAACGCGTGCTGGATGAGCCTAGGGGTGGGCCGATGTCCATAACAGATGCTATAGCGGAGCACAGACGTGCGGAGGAGCGTGTATGGCAGAAGCACGATCGGCGGTCTACGACCATTTTCCTCAGCTCGGGCGCCTGCGCGATGAAGTGTTGTTCGGTGACGTGTGGGAACAGCCGGAGTTATCCAAGCGGGATCGCAGTCTGATTACCGTCGCGACCTTGACAGCCCTTTACCGGACGGATGAGTTGCGGGGGCATATCCGGCGGGCGCTGCAACATGGGGTGACCAAAGACGAAATTCGCGGGCTCGTGACCCATCTGGCGTTCTATGCAGGATGGCCGACAGCCGTGAATGCGGCACGGGTGGCCCTGGAAGTGTTTGAGGAGAGCGAACGCGGATCAGGCGACTGACGCGGCCATGCGACCGGACACATACCGCATCGGCCCGATGACACGCATGCTCCCCAGTGCAACAGAGGCCATGCAGGCTCGGAGGGGAGGGGGCACAGATGATGAGGGGAGGAGGTGCGTGTGCCAGGCACTTCTCCTTTAGGGGTCATCGAGGCAGCACTGCACGTCACGCACAGCCTGGCACCCTCTGTCTGTCCGGTGTACCACAGCTCCAGATCCTGTGCCCAGAGTCCGCACCGGTGATTCCCACGTTCACCCATCCCTGGGTGCCCTGGCGGATGATCGTATCCAGGAGCCTCAGGGCGCAGCGGGCGCGGGGGTCGATGTGGCCCGCCAGAAGGTTGCCACGACCTGCCGGATAGCGAGGTCACGGCGGTGCGTTTCCGTATCATGTCGGTGTCCTCGAGGCAGCAATGCCTCGCCGATTTGTCAAAGGGAGATGGCGAACACCATGATGCTTCATCCAGGTTTGTGTGCGACCTGTCAACATATGGAGCGCACGGAGACACGGCGAGGCAGCCGCTTTTACCGGTGTCTGCAAGCGCAGACGGATCTGTCCTTTCCGAAATATCCGCCCCTACCCGTGCGGCAGTGTCGTGGCTACCAGCCACAAGCCACCGAGGACGCCAGCAACATATCGCCCCCCGAGACTCCCAATGACTAGCGGCAACGCGGGCAGGCCTATGATGCCGTCCGTATGTAGGCCCTGTTGCACGCCAACAGTGGCGGGCTCGCCCGTGCACGCCAACATCCCCAGCACCATGCCACGGTCCCAAGGATACAAAATCTTTCCCTATCGGCGGTGTATGGCCCGTTTCTCCCTATGGCGTGCGACAAGGTGATGATATCGGGCTGACAAGTGGGTCCCTTCGGTCCGTGTCGCGGCGTGGGCCATCTGCATCGCCGGAGGACTGCACGACCCCTTATGGCTCAATGCCGCGGAATCGCGGCGCGGCTGTGCGGCGCTCTGCATCTTGCCTGGATTGCAGGGCGCATGTTTGCTGGCCCGAATCATGCTTTCACTGATCTTGTGCTCCGCTAGGAGAGCAGGGAAGAGGGGCGAACAAGCTCTCATGAGCACCCTCCTGTTCCGGCCGATGGGTTAACTTGGCCAGGTCTCGCGGCGCACGCCCAGCCCGCGCCAGACGGCGAGTAACCCGACGAGGAAGATACCACTATTGAACAGGAAGGCCCCACGCAAGCTGACGGCCGCCAACAGGCCGCCGAGAAGAGGCCCCACTGGCCACAATGATACCAGTGACCGACGCCACAGTACCAGGGGCGGGCGCAATAAACGCGACAAACAGGGGAGTGAGCGTTTGATAGCTCCGATCGGTGCAGGAGCCGGCAAAGAGCACGACCAGGATCGGGACGAATCCAGGGGTCTGGAGCAGGGCGCGCACGCTGGCCTTCGGTCGCGTTTTCCGGTGTTGTGCCGAGGATTGGGGCTCACGGTACAACAGGAGCATATTGAGCCCGGCAACGATGGCCAGACCGCTCGCGCCCATGAAGGCCGCGCGAATGCCGAGGTGGTCGGCGAGGAGCCCTCCCAAGGCGGGCCCGACCAGCAGCCCCAGGATCTGTGTGGACTGCGCCATCGCAATGGCGCGCGTGAGCCGCTCCGGGGGCGCAGACAGGCTCGCTAGCGCGAGCGCCACGGCGGTGAACCCACCCAACGTGCCCATCAGTATGCGCAGCGCGGCGAGCTGCCAGACGGTGGTCGCCACGGCGCACAGCCCATTGAGGAGCGCAAAACCAAAGACCGTGCGGACGAGCAGCAGCCGCCCGCCGATCCGGTCGGCCAACCGCCCCCACAAAGGCGAGGCGATGACTGCGCTGGCCGGACCCAGACCGATTAATACCCCCGACCAGATGGCGACGGCTCGGGGGTCAGTCACGCCGAGGTGGCGCACGAGCAACGGCAAAAAAGGACTCGCGAAGTAGAAGCCGACAAACGCGACGAAGAGGACGCCCAGGAGCGAGGCGAGGTTCACCTGCCATACATAGAGCGAGCGCCCCAAGAACGCATGCTGTTCGGTCCAGTCGATAGTGACTGGGGGCGGTGTCTGACTCATGCACGGGACCTGCCTGCATCCTTACCCACCGCTCCGGCACGGCCGAGACATCGCTCAGAAGGGTGGCGAGCGGAGGCAGGCGGTATAGGCTCGCGAATCACCATATCTTGTCTCGTCAACATCCACATGCAGCCTCTCGATGGCAGGACTTCAATATCCCCCGAGCCATTCCCTCTCCTCGCGGAGCGCACGCCATCCGCCTGATCGCTGACCCCCACAGGACGCTCGGCACGCCAATGACAGCGGCTTCGACGACCAACACGTGTGTGAGCAGCGCGTGCTCGATCTCCACGGCGCTCATCGTCCATCCCGCCGAAATGATCACCTCGTCAGAACGACCTTCGTGGTTGAAATATCCGGCTGCGTCGCAGGACCCCCAATCTTTGACGTCGAACCATGGCGCTTGCCGCTTGACGGCGATGGCCGATGGCACGACCAACCCGCTCGCCCGGCTGCTCGGAGGGTATGCGCGACGCCTCCCGCCGCGCGGCCCACGCAGTCAGTACAATGTAGTGCCGCTGTTCGGGCATCAGCGTCACCTGCAGAGGTTACCCACGAATGGCATTGATAACGTCGTCGACACTGGCCACCCACGCCATGCGGGGGAACACAAGGTCCATACAGGTATCATGCTCTTCCACTGTGGCGGCGGCACAGCAATCTCGTACCACCACGCAATCGTAGTCTTGATCCCGGGCATCCCGCAGCGTCCCCTCGACGACACCGGTGGTCGAGTACCCGGTGAGGATCAGGGTCGTGATGCCGAACCGCCGCAGGTAAACCTCGACATCGGTGGTGTGGAATGGGCTAGTCGTGTGCTTAGTGACCACGACGTCCCCTGTGCGCGGGGCTAATTCCGTGACAATGGCGGCCCCTTCAGTGCCCTCGATGAGGCTAGGGGTGCCGCCAGCGCTTGCCGGCGTGCCCAACGGGGGACGGGGCGCATCCCGTAGGTCCGGGCGGCGGGACACCCGCACATAGATCACCGGCATCCCGACGGCACGCGCCTTCGCCAGGAGTTTCTGGCAGTTGGCGATGAGACTTGCACCGCTCAGCGGCGCAACGGGGCGGCTACCCTTGATGAGCTCGTTTTGCAGGTCCTGTAGCAGCAATGCCGTCGTCTGCGGATTGAGCATTACATCGGTCATCATGTCCTCCTTCTCCCCATCGAGGCGGATTCAAGTGCAACAGACTTCGCCGTCTCAAGCGACAATGCGGGTCTGTTCGAGCTGCGGATGGCTCTCCACGGATAGGGATACCACCAAGGTAGATGATGTGATCCCATGTGTACAGGGAGAGGCACATGATCTGGCCAATATCCAGACTCTGCTCCGCTATTGCCATAACCAGCAATCGGGCCATGATGCGTCTCTAACTCACCGCAGATAGGAAAGTATCCAGCACCACAGCCTACGTGACTGAGGAGCCGGACGAGGCGCATGTCTCACGTCCGGTCTTGAAGACAAGTCGTTCCCGCGAGGAAGCGACTTACTTCAACATACAGCCCTTAGTTTAGGCCAGCGCATACGATTCTTCCCCCCGCCTTTCCAGCCACAGTGACGATGAGTATCGGTGATTGTGGCGCAGAAGACAATACAGCGGCGAGTCACGAGCTGGCCTGTCACTTCCCGTGAATAGGCAAGTTCGACTTTTTTGACCATACGAGGTCTCTCACGGCGGGTGTCTCGGATGAGCGCTGCGGATGGACCGCCTGAAAACATGACTTGAGAAGTCCTATCCGCTGAGTTGCCGGCGGAACAGAATGTCTATGTCGCCTCTCGGTACTCGGTGCTCTCTGCGGTAAATTGTACTGATGATTACCAGATGACCCTGGCGTCCTGCAGGGCTTTGACCTCTTCCAGACTCAGACCCAGTAGGCCGTGGAATACCTGGATGTTATGCTCTCCCAGGTCTGGCGTCCACCGGTCGACCCGGGCCGGGGTCTCGGAGAAGCGCCAGGGTGGGGCCACCGCTCGTTGCCGCCCTTTGTCCGGGTGCTCAACGGTGGGGAAGCCGTCCCGGGCCAGGAGATGCGGGTCGCTCATCAGCTGCTCAGCCGAGAGCGAAGGGAAGGCGGCCACTCCTTCCCGTTGCAGTCGTTGGGTCACTTCCTGCAGGCTCAACCGGGCCGTCCACGCTTCCAGGTGACGGTCCAGTTCATCCTGGTGCAGCCAACGCTGGTAGGCATCGCCAAACTTGTCCTCGCTCGCCCAGGCAGGCTTGCCGAGGGCGCCGAGCAGCCCCAACCACTCCTCCTCAGAGCCAACGGCGATGCTGACCCAGGCATCGTCACCGCGGCAGCGGTAGACCCCGTGGGGCGCCATGGCCTCGTCCCGGTTGCCCTGGCGCAAGGCCTCCCGATGATTCATGGCATAGTCCAGCAGGGCTGGTCCCATGAAGGAAGTAGCGATATCCCGCACCGACACATCCACGTGTTGGCCCAGCAGCGAAACGCCCTCCTGTCCCTTTGAAGAATGTATGGACTTGGCACACAAGGTGGCGACGGCGCAGAAGGCGGCCATCATGCCGCCGGTGTGGTCCATCGCATGCCGGAGCTCTACCGGCGGGGCATCGGGATAGCCGGTGAGGTAGCCTAATCCGCCCAGGGCGGCGAACATGGGGGCGTATCCCGCATACCGACTCTCTGGCCCGGTCTGGCCGTTGGCGGAGAGGGACACCAGGATGATGTCCGGCTTGACCTCTCGCAGTTTCGGGTATCCCAGCCCGAGCCGGTCCATGACGCCAGGGCGGAAGTTCTCCAGCACCAGGTCACTGGTTCTGATCAGCTCTAGGGCCAGTTCCACAGCTCTTGGCTCTTTCAGATTGAGGGTCGCGGACAGTTTATTGGCATTCACCTGCTCAAAGCTGGAGGGCGGTTTGCCATACATGGTGTGGGGCCGCCGAGTGATATCCAGTCGGGCGTTGCTCTCGATCTTGACGACCTCGGCCCCCAACTCGGCCAGCATAACCCCGGCGAACGGCCCGGCGGCATGGACCGAGAAATCGACCACCCGCACGCCGAACAGGGGGCCACGCCCGTTCATTTCAGCCATTGCAGTCCCTCACTAACATTTTCAAATGGCTCCCCCGCGCGCCAGATCAACCATATCCTGGGGTGAATAACCCAGTTTCTGGTAGATCAGCCGGTTATGCTCCCCCAGCAGGGGCGCCCGACCGGTCTGCGGCGGGGTCTCACTGAAGTGGAAGAGGAGACCGGGATAGTCATAACACCCGGCCTGCGGGTGATCAACGGATACATAGAAGCCCCGCGCTCGTTGCTGGGGGCTATGAAACACCTCGGCTGGCGTGTAGTAAGGTGCTAGCGGTACCCCGTGGGCCTGTCCCTCGTGATATAGCCAGGCTTTGGAGTGCTGGCTGCACCATTCCCTGAGGTGCCGGTTCAGCTCCGGGCCGTACCTGGCTGGGTCCCGAAACTGCTCCGGAGTGGCCCAGTCAGGATGCCCCAAGAATTCGATCAGGTTCTCCCATTGGCGGGGTTCAAGCGTCAGGAGTTCTACATAGCCGTCCTGTGCGGGCAGCACGCCCCCGACCCGGAAGAAGCGGGCGAACCGGTTCTCGACGACTCCCTCGGACTCCAGCCGCTGGATGGGGATATAGCCAATGGCGAGCTGCGCTTCCTGGCCGGAGGCGTCTACCGCCTGGCCCGGGGCGCCGGTTCTTCGGGCATACACCGCCGCGAGGAGACCTACGGCGGCGGTCAGCCCGCCCTGATAGGCACCCATCTGGCTCCCCGCAACGATGGGAGCGCGGTCTGGGAAGGTGTCCAGGGCCAAGCCATTGGGCAGCAGGTAGCCTTCGCCCCCAGCGTGGAAGACGTTGATATCGTGGGCTCGGTAATCGGCGTAGGGACCGGTGCTGCCGAAGGGGGTCAGGGCGGCGACGATCAGGTTGGCGTTGCGTTCCGACAGGGATTTTGCATCCAGACCCCAAGCGGCGGCCCGGGCCGGCGTCTGATCGTGGATAATCACGTCGACCCTCCGGGCCAGATCACTCAGCAGCTCTCGTCCTTGAGAATCGGCCAAGTTGAGGGTGATGCCCTTCTTGCCGGTATTGAGATAGAGGAAGGTTCCGCTGCGCTCGGAATGGGGGATGTCCCCTGGAAAAGGGCCGCGGCGACGGGTAGAGTCTCCTTCAGGTGGGGCCTCGGCTTTGATCACCTCGGCCCCCAGGGAGGCCAGAAGCTTGCCGCAATACGGCCCGCATATCCTTTCGGCGACTTCCAGCACACGCAGCCCGGCCAGGGCCTGGGGTGAGTTGTTTCCGCGCTCGGTGTCCATAGGCTTTACCACGTGACACTCCTGCTCCTCAGTCAATGCTACGGTGCCGTTGAACCTTCATCAGACCGGCAGGATCGGCGGGGTGTGGTCGTCCAGGGGGACGTCCCGCAGGCTGAGGCCTCTGCCGTCGGTGAACCAGGGGATCTTCGGATCTTTGGAGGGGAGCATAGCGGTCGCGAAACCAGGGGCTGTGACCTCCCCGCGCTGGTTTTCCGCCCAGATTTCCACGTCCACCAGCGGCGTGTGGTGGTGGAGGTATTTGCGCACGACCTTGCCCTTGCACCACTGGGTGTCGCCGTAGACGTTGAAGCGGCGGCACTCCACCCGCAACCGCTTCAGGAAGCCGTCGTCGCCAATCCAGTTGGTCATGAGGGTGCCCATCCAGGAGACTCGCTGGGGACCATAGTCATATGCACCGGGGACACCCACAGCTTCGGCGACCGAGTCCCGCAGGTGGCCGATGCCGGTGTACTCCAGTCCGCCACCGGACTCCGGGTTGCGAAAATAGTGGTTGGGGTGGCGCAGGGCCTCCCGCAGCAGGACGCCGTGGGCGCTGGAGCGGCCGGTGCCCACCAGAAAGGCGCTGACGTCCTGCAGCGATAGGGGGCCGCGCACGATAGGGGTCAGCTCTTCACCGATGTGGGTGTCCTCCCAATAGCGCACCTGACCGCCCCGAGCGCTCTCGTTGAGTACCTGCTGGTCGATGGCCTCCAGTTCCTCGGTGGTGTACTGGTGACGCTTGGGCACGTCGGCGTACTTGCCCCGGTCTCGGGAGGCCCGCCGCTGATGCCGGGTGCACCAGCCGACGACACGGGCCACCAGTTCGTCCCGCTGGTTCGTATAGATGGTCTCCACGTACTGAATGACCAGCCTGCCGGAGTACCGGCTCTCCTTTTCCTGAACGTCCAACACCCGCTCCACGCAATTGACGGCGTCGCCTGGGCGGATCACCCGGAAGAACTCCCAGTCGTTCCCGGCGAAAAAGCCGTGGACGCCCGGCAGCCCCCAACGGGTGCGACCAGACCAGTGGCGCATGTATGGGGCGCAGGGGTGGCTGATGACCGAGCCGTACTTGGTATAGGCGGCATACTCCTGGTCTCTGAAGAGAGGGTTGGCATCGCCGATGCCGTTGACGAAGTTCAGCAGCGCCCCCAGGGAGGCGTCGCGGACGTACTGCTCGGTACGGAGCCGCATGCCGATCATGGCTTTGGCGTTGGCGATGGCCTCATCCGAAATTTCTTCCACTTCCGGTAGGGTCTCCACGACCTGTTGTTGTTCGTTTTCTCGAACCATGTTCGTCGCTCTCTCGCTCTAGTTATGGTTGTCACTCTGAGCAAATAGGCTGATGGTTGATCGCTGACGGCTAATAAATCACCTGGGTCTCTTCGAGGACCTTGACCTCTTGTGCTGACATCCCCAGTATTTCGCAGAAGACCTGTTGATTGTGTTCCCCCATGAGCGGGGCATGCCGCCGGATGGCCGATGGCGTCTGGCTCAGGTTCCACATCAAGTTAAAGATGGGCTCCGCCCCCAGCGAGGGATGGTCGATGTCGGCGTACAGACCCCGCTCCCGAAAGTGGGAGTTGAACAGGCGTTCCTCGGCCCCCATGACCGGTACGGCGGCCACGCCGTGGGACTGCAGCAGTTCGGTGACGGTCTCGGCGGAGCGGCCGGCCGTCCACTGCGCCAGGTGCTGGTCCAGTTCATGGCGGTGCTTGAGCCGCCCATATCGGCTGGCGAATTTGGGGTCGGACGTCCACGCCGGGCTGCCCAACGCCGCCTTCAGCCCTTGCCACTCCTCGTCCGTCGCGATGGCGATGGACACCCACCGGTCCTCCCCTTCGCAGGGGTAGTTGCCGTAGGGAGCCATCGTCGGGTCGTAATTGCCGCGTGGCTGCATCACCCGTCCGGTCATGATGTACTCCATTAGACCCAGCCCCTGAGTGGCGATGGTGGCCCGGAGCATGGACAGGTCGATGTACTGGCCGCGGCCAGTGCGCTGGCGCTGGTACAGGGCGGCGACAATGGCAAAAACGGTATGCAACGCCCCGCAGATATCCCCGTACGCGTGCTTCAGGCCCAGGGGGCGCCCTTCCTCGTAGCCCAGGGTGCTGTCCAGCCCGGCCAGAGCGCCGATAGAGGGGGCATATGCCCGCAGGTCGCGCAAAGGGCCGGTTTGCCCGGTCGAGGAAATGGACGCCATGATGAGATCTGGCTTGATTTGGCGCAGGTCTTCATAGCCGAGGCCTAACCGGTCCATGACCCCAGGGGAGAAGTTTTCAATGACCATATCACAACGGGCCACCAGCTTCCGGGCCAGCTCTACCGCTTGCTGATGTATGGTGTTCAGGGTAATGCTCAGCTTGTTGCGGTTGACGTTGTGAAACATAGGGTGTTGCTCGGGGTCGGGTTGGTCGCCGATGATCGGGCGGCCCATGCGCATGTAGTCCAGCCGCTGGCGGCTTTCCACTTTGATCACTTCGGCCCCCATATCGGCCAGGACCATGCCGGGGATGGCCCCGGCCAGCACCCAGCCGAAGTCCAAGACCCGGTAGCCATGGAGGGGGCCACGGTTGTTGGGTTGTGTATGCATTTAAATGATCCCGGTCTGGTACAGCTTCGCCAATTGCTGCCTGGTGTAGCCCAGGACTCTGCAGTAGACCTCCTCATTGTGCTGGCCCAGGTTGGGGGCGGGGTTTTGCGGCTTGACCTCGGCGTCGGCCAGCCGATAGGGCGGGCCAGGGTACGGGAGAGGGCCGGTGTCGGGGCGATCGATGTCCACAAAGAGGTCGGCCAGGCTGGGGTCGTGGCGCACCTCGTCGTAGCCACGCACCGGGGCGAGGGGGATACGGTGCTTCAGGGCGATATCCAGCAGTTCGGCCTTGGTGTAATTCATCAGCCAGGATTCCAGGTAGCCGTCCAGTTCGTCGGCGTAGCGGTTGTTCATCTCCGTCCGGTTGCGAAAGCGGGGATCTTTGGACCATTCCGGGCTGCCCATCACCTCCAGCAGTTGCCGCCACTGGCGTCCTTCTGGCGCGCCCACGAAGATGTAGCCGTCCTTGCAGCGGAGAATGCAGTTGGGATAGGGGAAGTCCAGGGCGTGGTGGCCGGTACGGCGAGTCATCCGCCACTGATAGACAGCCATCAGCGCTTCCGGGCCGTTGTAGACTCCGGCCATGGTTTCCACCTCGGCGATGTCGATGTGCTGACCCGAACCGACATTATCCCGAGCCAACAGGGCCATGACGATGGAGGAGGCCGCGGCCATGCCAGCGAAGTAGCCCACCTGGGGCGTGCCGAAGGTGAGGGGCTCCCGGCCCTCCTCGCCCAGCCCTGTGCAGATGCCTCCGGCGGCGGCGAGGTTGATGTCGTAAGCGTTGTAGTGCTGGTAGGGGCCGGTCAGCCCGAAGGGCGTAATGGAGGCCATGACCAGCCCGGGGTTGACCTGGCTGAGACCTTCGTAGTCCAGTCCCACCCGTCCCATGTCCTGGACCGACAGATTATGCACCAGGGCGTCGGCGCGGGCCACCAGGTCCCGAAAGATGTGCTGGCCGGTGGGAGTTGCCAGGTTGAGCGTAATCCCCTGTTTGTTGGCGTTGAGATATAAAAAGAGCCCGCTGCGCTCCCGGTGGGGCTCATCATGCAGGAAGGGCCCGTACTGTCGAGCCGGGTCACCGCTGGAGGGGGGCTCGATCTTCGTGACTTCGGCCCCCATGTCGGCCAGCAGCTTGCCACAATAGGGCGCGGAGATCAACCGGCCCAGCTCCAGCACCTTGAGCCCTGCGAGCAAGGTGTAAGCCACTCAGCTTTCCTCCTAAATCGATCCATACAAGATTGGCACAGCGAGGTACTTCTCTTATACACTAAATATGGCTACATAGTCACGTCTCAAGGAGACCCCGCCATGCCAAACAGCACCTTCGTTGAGATTCCTGAGGAGGAGCAAGCCCAGATGCTGGCCGCGCTGCGGCGCGCGCGGTACGGCTCCCTGCTGGCCCTCCACATTTTGTTGTTGTCCGCGGCTGGACGCACCCCGACGGATATCGCCGCAGTCCTGTTCTGCTCGCGCTCCAGCGTCTACCGCACTGTGCGAGCCTCCCGGGAGGGCTCCCGTGGGTGGAGGTCCAACGGCGATGGGCAGCTTCTGCCGCCTGTATGCCGCACAGGGCTGTTGCCCATGCTCCAGTGGTCGCTCCTGGCCCTACTCAAGGTGCCCCCGCAGGCGTATGGGAGGTGCCGCACGTGCTGGAGCAGTGCCACGCTAGCCCTGCCCCTGCAGGACACAAGTCGCCTGACAGTCTCCGCGGAGACCGTGCGGCGATGGGGCCATGAGGTCGGCTAGGTGTGGCAACTCCCCAACCTGGTCGCCAAAGACGACAATCCCCCGCCGCGTCGAGCGTTTGGCCCGCCTCCGGGCGACCTTTGAACAGCTCAAGTGCCCTAAGGCTATAGTCTTTGCCGATGAACTGGACATCCATCTGTCGCCCAAGGTCGGCTATGCCTGGATGCCCATAGGCACGCAAATCATGGGGATGACACCGGGTACCAATGAAAAGCACTACCTGGCGGGGCCCTCGACCTGGCGATCGGTGCCCTGCTGTATGGTGTCGCAGCCCGTAACACCAACGCCTTGTTCCGCGAGCTGCTCACTCGTCTTGATGCCTGCTATCCGGCTGAGTGGTATACCCGGCTCTAGATGGTGGTTGATCATGACACCATTCATCACGCCAAGGCCGTGGAGCAGTGGCTGGCTGCCCACCCGCGGGTTACCCGGCTCTGGTTGCCGACTTATGGTCCGCGCGCCAACCCCATCGAGCGCGCCTTTGGCGATGTGCATGACCTGTGCCCCCGCAATCATACGCGTCAACGCTTCCGGGATCAGGTAGCCGATGTTGAGGCGCATCTCTAGGTGAATGGCCCCTGGCCGTACAAGCTCTCAGAGCTCTACTATGAGCCGGCGGTCACCCAGGCGGTCGAGAAAATTGCTGCCGAGCAACACGCGAAGATAGCCGCGTGAGTGTACCAATCTCCTGTGGACTGATTTAGGGGCGGCGCGAAGGCGTCCGCGATATGAGAGCCGTGCACCAGCACGACCGGCTCTCCGGCACCTCGGACCTCGTATTCCAGTGCTCTTCAACCAATCTCTGCTCGGTTCATACGTGTGTTCTTTTCGCAGAGGAAAACTGTGATATTTTGGCGTGAAATGCTGCTTGCGCCCAACGCTGGGCGTCAGGTGCGGCAGGCAGCGGGAGTGCGCAGCGGACGCTGGCAGCCGTCGCCTGACGCCGTGGTTAGGGTTCTATTGCCGACCACCCCAGTACTCTGGCCTTCGACGATTGTGTGCGACAGCCAGAATACGGAGATTGTCTGATTCGAGAAGCCGGTAGTAGATATGGTAGAGAAAGCGCGACAGCATCATCCGCCGGACGCTTCCTCGGACAGGTTGCCCAAGCCGAGGAAACCTGGTTAAGAGCGTAAGCACGCGCTGCACTTCTTCCCGGAACTCCCGCCCTAATCCTTGTCTCTCGGCATTGTAGTGGTCGATCGCCTCTTCAAGTTCCCGACGCGCTGCGGGATGAAATATCGCCTGCGTCATTTCCCTTTGTTTCTCAGTTCCTCAAACACTTCTTCCGCAGGAATACCAGCAATATGGCCCGATTCCATCTCTTCATCGCGACGTATTGCCTCCTGCGTCCACGCTTCTGCCACGGCCGGCTCCGTCGCCGAAGCCTCCGCGAGACTGCGCATAAGCCGATCAAGCAATTCCACCCGAGCGTGCTCCGGCAGCTTCAGAACTTCTGCCTCGATTTGTTCAACAGTCATAGGCATCGTTGGTCTCCTGCTTAAATTCCTCTAACTTTCAGTCCACACAGAATATCATACCATTGCCATTGTACTGCTATTATCTTCAGGCCCTAACGCCTGCCATCATCCGCGCGCGTCGTTATGCGCGTCGGGTGCAAGGCCCTGATACTTATTGAGGCCCCCTCCTCGGCATACCGCCGTGGGATGCTGGCGCTGGGGAACTACCTACAGAAGAGGAGGAGACCTCATGCGATTCTACAGGGCGCGGCGCTAGGCCGCGTCGCAATGCGAGCATAGCTCGTCAAGGTTGATAAGGCAACCTTGTCCTGACCCGTCCGAAGCTGTGAGGATAGCCCCTCACCGC
>Ga0137403_10001360_pt1 | contig 30856 bp, 27 predicted proteins | sample CZOMad2_1_16fung_FD_122057 | JGI IMG/M metagenome (GOLD analysis project Ga0137403, IMG submission 122057) | Vadose zone soil fungal communities from Angelo Coast Range Reserve, California, USA - CZOMad2_1_16fungal (Hybrid Assembly) | ecosystem: Environmental > Terrestrial > Soil > Vadose zone... | reverse complement strand
TTCGATCACCTTGCGAAAATCCGGTGAGGCGGAAATCACCCGGGCGCGGGTCAGCGCCATATGCTCCCAGGTCCAGGCTTCCCGGTCCTGGTATTCGGCGAAGGAATCAACGTGCGAGGCCACCGGCCCGGCCCGGCCCGAGGGCCGCAGCCGCATGTCTACCTCGTAAAGCACGCCGTAATTCGTCCGCGTCGTAAATGCACTGATCAGCCGCTGGGTGAAGCGCGCAAAATATTGCGCCCCATGTAATGATTTCGCGCCGTCTGAATCCGGATATTCGGGGTCGAATTCATAGAGCAGGATCAGGTCGAGGTCGGACGCGGCGGTCATTTCACGGCTGCCGAGCCTGCCCATCGCCAGTATTGCTGTCTGCTGCCCCTTGATCCGGCCATATTGGGCGGCGAATTGGTCGCTCACCAATCCATGCACGGTATGGACGAGGCCTTCGGCGACGTCGGCGAAGGCGATGCTGGCCTGCTGGGCCGAGACCGTGCCGGAAAGGATGCGCGTGCCGATCAGAAACAGGCTTTCGCGGCCGAATAATCGCAGTCGATCGAGAAACTCCTCGTAGGAGCGGGCGTCCTGCAGGGTCGCCGCCAACCGCGCCGACAATTCGCGCCGGTCCGGCATCGCGCCAAAGAAGCGCGGATCAATCAGCCCATCCATGATCTGCGGCTGCCGCGCCAGCATGTCGCCGAGCCGGGGCGCCGCGCCCAGGATGAGCGCCACCAACGCGACGAGATCGCGGTTCTGGCTAAGCAGCAGGAACAGCCGTTCGCCACGCTGCAGCGCCTGCAGGAAGTGATCGAACACCACCACCGCGTTGTCGGGCTGTTCGGCGTTCGCAAGGCCCGCGATCAGCGAGGGAAGGAACTCGACGAACGCGCTGCGCGTCGATTCCATCCTGAACACACGATAATCGCCATCCAGCCATTGTCGCGCCGTTTGTGCCACCATGACCGGTTTCTTGAAGCCAAGCGAGGCCAGATGTTCGGTCAGGCGCTGATCGTCCGGCCCAGCCGTATAATCCACATCCGGCAATTTCGCGGTACCGGCCGGGTCGCCCTCGAACAGTTTTGCGTAATGTCCCTGCACCACGTTGAGATGGCAAAGCAGATCGCGCGCGAACGCGGCGCGGCTTTCGTAACCGAAAAAGCTGGCAAAGCGTTCTACCGCTTCGCTGTCGTCGGGCAGCGCGTGGGTTTGTTCGTCGGCCATCATCTGCAGCCGGTGTTCGACGCGGCGCAGGAACTCATACGCGGCAATCAACTCATCGCGCGCGGCAAAAGTAATCCAGCGGCTTGAAGCCAGCACATTCAGGGCCTCAAGGGTCGGCCGCACCCGCAATTCGGGATGCCGGCCGCCGGCGATCAGTTGTTGGGTCTGCGCGAAGAATTCGATTTCGCGGATGCCGCCGCGTCCGATCTTGACATTATGGCCTTCGACCGCGATTTCGCCTTGCCCGCGATACGTCTGCATCTGCCGCTTCATGTCGTGAACGTCGGCAAGGGCGGCAAAATCCAGATGCTTGCGCCACACAAAGGGTGCCAGTTCCGCAATCAGGGCCTCGCCGGCACGGACGTCTCCGGCGCAGGGACGTGCCTTGATCATAGCGGCGCGCTCCCACGTGCGCCCTTCCCGCTCGTAATAATGCAGCGCCGAGGCGGTCGAGATCGCCACCGCCGTCGAGGCGGGATCCGGCCGCAGCCGCAGGTCGACACGGAACACGTAACCGTCACCGCTACGTTGCTGCAACAGTCGGGACAACGCTTGGGTCACGCGCACATAGAACGGCTGCGGCTCGATATCGGGCGCAAGCGTGGATGCGGCGGCGTCGAAGAAGACGATCAGATCGATGTCACTGGAAAAATTCAACTCGCCCGCGCCCATCTTGCCCATCGCAAGCACGATCAAGCCGCTGCCGTCCTCAGGGCGATCGGGGTTTGGCGGCGTAATCCTTCCCCGCATGGCCTCCTGCTGCAGCAAAAAGCGCAGCGCCGATCGCACCGAGGCGACCGCAAGATCGGTCAGCGCCGCCGTCACCCGCATCACCGGCCAGACGCCACCGATGTCGCACAGCGCAATCAAGAAAGCTGCTTCCGATTTCGTACGGCGCAGCTTTTGCATCACATCGGCTTCGTGAGATGCTGCCGAAACCTCGCTTCTGGTCTCCTCGATCAGTTGCGCCAGATGCAGCTCGGGTTCGCATTCCAGCACCCTGAGCGCGCGCGCCGCGTCGGCGCGAACAAGATCGAAGAGATATGGGGAGGCCTCCGCTATACCCAGAAGAATAGTTCTGGCTCGGGGAAATTGCGCGAGCAGTTCATCAATCGCAGCGGCCTGTGCCGGCAACAGCTCGGCCAACCAGTCCTTTACCCGCTGCTCGGCTTTGTCCGGGGCAGACACATGGGGTCCGTCCACGAACCGCGCGGCCAGGGCGCTGGATTTGACATTCGCTTCAGCAGTTCCGCGAATCGTCATGGCGAATGTCTAATCCAAAGCTGCGCAGCTATCAAACCGCGCCAGTTATCCTTCGCGGGTTAATTCATGCCGCCTTCTGTGGCACATCATGCGTTTGAGCCGCAAGCCCATCACTGGCGCCGGAGAGCGCCGGAATCGCCAAGGTTACGATCAGGCCGGGATGAGCATCGTCGAATCTGAGGTCTCCGCCATGCAGCGTTGCCACCGCAGATGCCAGGCTTAATCCAAGACCGGAACCGGGCTGGGTTCGGCTCGCCTCCAGCCGGACAAATCGCTCCACCGCATGCTTGCGATCGGCGACGGGAATTCCCGGCCCATGGTCGGAGACGCTGAGCAGCACCTGATCGCCCGCGCGCCGGGCCTCGATCCAGATTTCCCTTTGATCGGCATTAAGAACCGTGTCGGCACCCAACGGCTGCGCGGCGGAAACCGGCTTGCCATACTTGATCGCGTTCTCCACCAGATTAGCCAAGGCCTGGCTGATCAATTCGCGGTTGCCATGAAGCGGCGTGGACTCGGTCTTGACGTGCAACGTCATGCCGCTGTCTTCGGCGAGCGGCTCGTAAAGTTCGTGGATGCCTTGGGCCACGCCGGCGGCATCGAAATCATCCATATTGCCACGGGCCTGACCGGACTCGGCGCGCGCGATCATCAATAGCGCATTGAAGGTTCGGATCAGGCCGTCGGATTCCTCGATGGTGCGTTCCAGCGCGGAGCGGTATTCGGCCTCGGTCCCGGATTTCGCCAACGCCTCCTCGGCGCGATTGCGCAATCGCGTCAGCGGCGTCTTAAGGTCGTGGGCGATGTTGTCGGAGACTTCCTTCAGGCCCATCATCAGCGCCTCGATGCGTTCCAGCATGGCGTTGAGATTTTCCGCAAGGCGGTCAAGCTCGTCACCGCTGCGTCCGACCGGTAACCGGCCGCTGAGATCGCCCGCCATGATGCGCTGGGTGGTCCCGGTCATGGCATCGATCCGCCGCAGGACGCGCCGGGCGACAAAGATGCCGCCGCCGAGGCCGAGCACCACCACAATCAGCACCGACCATTGCGCGGCCTTGGCGACAATGCCGAACAGCCGCCGCCGCTCCTCCAGATCACGCCCGATCAACAGCCTGAAGCCGCTCGGAAGTTCAGTAACGCGCACCAGCGCGTGATGGTCGGCGGTGTCCTGCTCATCGAGCCGCCGATAGGCGGTCTCCGACCATCCGGATGTCGCCATCACGCCCGGCGCAAGCGAGCCGACATTGCCGGCGATCGCCTGCCCTGCCGGAGCGGTCACGAGGTAGAGATTGGCGCCCGGTCGCAGCGCACGGTTTTCGATGGTGACAACCAGGCCACGCAAGCCGCGCCGCCCGAAGATATCGCTGATCTCGCCGGTTTCCGCGTTCACCGTGGTGGTGATCTGTTCGGTAATCAGCCGGCGCGTATTCCAGGCGAAATAACCCAACAGCGACGCGGCGAACAGCGCGAACAGGAACAGATAGACCAGCGTCAGCCGGAACGCCGTGGTTCGGATCAGCTTACCGAATGCCGTCACGGATCATGTATCCCGCGCCGCGAATGGTGTGAAGCAACGGCCGCTCGAAGCCTTTGTCGATCTTGGAACGCAGCCGTGAAATATGCACGTCGATGACATTGGTCTGCGGATCGAAATGATAATCCCAGACGTTCTCCAGCAGCATGGTTCGCGTCACCACCTGCCCTGCATGCTTCATCAAATATTCCAGCAAGCGAAACTCGCGCGGCTGCAGCGTCAACTCATCCTTGCCGCGCGTCACCCGGTGCGAAAGCCGGTCGAGCTCGAGGTCGCCCACACGATAGGTGGTATCCTCCGCCGGGCCGCCACGCCGGCGCGACAGCACCTCGATCCGCGCCAGCAATTCGGCGAACGAATAAGGCTTTGGCAAATAATCGTCGCCCCCGGAGCGCAGGCCCTTGATCCTGTCGTCGACCTGGCCGAGCGCCGAGAGAATCAAGACCGGCGTTCGGTTGCCCTTCTCCCGCAAGGCGCCGATCAGCGACAAGCCGTCGCGTTTCGGCAACATGCGGTCAACCACCAGCACGTCGTAATCACCGCCTTCGGCAAGCGCCAATCCTTCCTCACCATCGCTGGCAAGATCGGCGACATAACCGACTTCGCGGAACGCCTTGACCAGATAGTCGGCGGACTCGCGGTCGTCTTCGATGATCAGGAGGCGCATCTGAATGTCGGTTGCGGTCGCGGTCACGTGAGGAAGCTTTCTATCACCATGGCCCGGTCGGAAGCCTCATGCAAGGCGACATACAAGGCGACCTTGGCGCGCCCTTTGAGGCAAAAAAGCGGGCGGTGAAGCTGGGGGAACCTCACCGCCCTTCGACCTCCCGACGGAGGGGGGCGTATTCCACCGGAAGGTAGCTTGAAGGGAGCGGGCTTTAACACCCGCCCCCCGGAAAGAGCCGTCGGCGGGGGCGACTAATGCCGGCGACACCTCCCATTGCTTCGGTCATGATCTGGATAGCTTCGTCACTTTCCGGATCACGTTCCAAACGTCGATGCTCAGCCCTTCGCCAGCGGGATCGCGACAAAGCGCGACGACCCACCGCTTTTGACCCGCATCAGGACGCTGTTCTTGTTGTCGGTGCGCGCGGCATTGATCGCTTCGCGCACGTCTCCCGCATTGGCGACGATCTTTCCGGCAACTTCCAGAATCACGTCACCTTCCTTGAAACCGCGCTCAGCCGCGGCGCTCTTCGGATCGACGTCGGTCACAACGACGCCCTCCTTGCCGGCGCCGGCAACGCTGTTGGCGGGCGCGAGCGTCAGGCCGAGCTTCGGCACGTCGGTTCCGCGGGTAGCGCTGCCCTGGTCGCTGTTGTCGGTGTCGGCCTTGGCTTCCACGGTGTTGGGCAACTGGCCGAGCGTAAGGTTGATGACCTTGTCCTGGCCCTTATGCAGCACATTGAGCTTCACGGCATTGCCGGGCGCCAGACTGCCAATGGTGCGCGCGAGCTCGCGGGCATCCTTGACCGTCTCGCCATTCACCGCCGTAATCACGTCGCCGGATTCGATGCCGGCCTTGGCAGCCGGACCATTGGCCTGGGGTTCGGCAACCAACGCGCCTTCCGCCTTTTTGAGGCCGAGGCTGTCGGCAATGTCCGCCGTGACGGGCTGAATCTGGACGCCGATCCAGCCGCGGCTGACCGAGCCTTTGTCCTTCAGCTGCGCGATCACGTTCTTCACCGTCGATGCAGGAATCGAAAACGCGATGCCGACGCTGCCGCCGGACGGCGAGTAGATCGCGGTGTTGACGCCCATCACTTCACCTTCAGTATTGAAGGCCGGCCCACCGGAGTTACCCTTGTTCACGGGCGCATCGATCTGAATGAAATCGTCGTACGGTCCGTTGCCGATATCGCGACCGCTGGCCGACACGATGCCGGCCGTGACTGTCCCGCCGAGGCCGAAGGGATTGCCGACCGCGAGCACCCAGTCACCGATTCGGGGCTTGCCGTCGGACAGCTTCGCGAACGGGAAGTTCGATCCGCCCTCGACCTTGATCAAGGCGACGTCGGTACGCGCATCGGTGCCGATCACCTTGGCGGTGAAGGTCTTGCCGTCGTCGGTCGTCACTTCGACCTTGTCGGCACCATCAACCACGTGGTTGTTGGTGACGGCATAGCCGTCAGCCGAAATAAAGAATCCGGAACCTTGACCGGTCACCGTGCCACGTCCGCCGCGCGGGACACCCCGCAAGCCGGGCGGCAAGCCATCTTGTCCGCCGAAGCGACGGAAGAAGCGTTCCATCGGCGATCCCGGCTGGAACGGCGAGTCGTCATTGTTTTCGGTGCTGTCGTTCTTGGCGAGCTTCTGGTTGATGTTGACCTTCACCGAGATCACCGACGGTTTCACGCGTTCGACAATGTCGGCGAAACCTATGGGCTGCGCGACCTTGCGCACCTCGTTATTGACCTGGGCATGCGCGGCGCTGCTGAAGATATCCACCGGGCCGGAGGACGGACCAAAGCCATAAATTCCCGCACCAAGGCCGGCGACGACGGAAGCCATGAGCGCGAATTTGCGCGCAGAGAACACCGAACGGCGTGGCGCTCGGTAAGACGGAAGCGAGGAAAGATCGATGGGACGGTCAGTCATACAGAATTCTCCGGAGCGTGAACGGCGGTGAGAGCGTGAAATCGTTGGTGCAGGGTGTGCACCGGGTCGGGCTGAAGATGGGGATTTCCGCCTTACAGTGCGCTGGCGGGGGAATTAAACTTTTGTAATGAATGGCTGATCGGAATGCGGCGGATTATCGCAGGGCGAAATCGGATTATCGCCGGAAAAATCGGATTATCGCAGGCCTGAGCCGACCTCTGGCACGGCGAAAACTGCCGGCTGCAGCGCTAAACCGGTTTGTCTGGCGAGGGCTCGGCGGCAATCAGCCGTTCCAGCCGCGTTTCCTCGTCGGCCGTCAGCTTGAAAAGCGAAGCATCTTCCGTCGGACCGGATTTCGTTCGCCGCCGGCCATAGTTCCATAGCGCCAACCCGCCCCCGGCCAGCGCCAACGGCGGCATGAGCCAGAGCAGCCAGGTGTGGGGGTTGAGCCGCGGATTGAGCAGCACGAATTCGCCGTAGCGCGCGACCAGAAAGTCGATGACTTGCGCGTCGCTGTCCCCGGCCGCGATCCGCTCGCGCACCAGGAGCCGCAAGTCTCGCGCCAGAGGGGCTTCGGAATCGTCGATCGACTGGTTCTGGCATACCATGCAACGCAATTCCCGCGATAAATCCCGTGCCCGTGCCTCCTTTGCTTTATCGGACATGATCTCGTCGGGCTGGACGGCGCGAGCCGGGGAACCCCCCAGCACCACGATCGCGAACAGGCAAGAAAGCACTCGTTTCAAGGCATCACTCCGCCGCTTGCAACCCGCGGATAGATTTTGCAGGTTTCGGCGCGCCGACACGTAGCCGCCGATCCGACAGCGACAGCAAGCCGCCGAACGCCATCAGCACCGGGCCGAGCCAGATCAGCAGCACCAACGGCTTGTGATAGATCCGCACCGCGATCGTGCCGTCGCCGGCGATCTCGCCGAGCGAAACGTAAAGCTGGCTTGCGCCTCGCGTCAGCAATGCCGCCTCGGTGGTGGTCGATCCTCGCGTGGCGAAGCTGCGTTTGGACGGCGTCATCGTGTCCAGCAGCCGGCCGTCTAATCGGACGCTGAACTGGGCTATCATTTCGCGAAAATTCGGTCCCTGGGCCGAGCGCACGCCGTCGAGCTTCAGTTCGTAGCCGGCGATGCGGGCCACATCACCTGGTTTCATCGAGCTGATATATTCGCTGTTCCAGGTCGTCTCGCAGACGATCCCGATCAGGGCGACGCCGACGCCGGCATGGGCAAACACCGTGCCCCAGCTCGAGCGCGGCAGTCCGCGCGCCCGCCGTAGCGCGGTTCCGAGTGGGGTACGAAACAGGCCGATGCGCTCGGCAAGATCGCTCAAGGCGCCAATCATCACGAACACCGCAAGGCCAATCGCGAGCGGCGCGAAGGTGCCTCCCCCGAGCGTCCAAGCCCACACCAGCGCGACGATGATCAGCGCCGCGATGCCAGCGCCCATGAGACGTTGCGCTGCGCCGAGGAGATCGCCTCGCTTCCACGCCAGCAATGGCCCGAAGGGTACCGTAATCATCAACGGCAGGAACAACGGCCCGAAGGTGAGATTGAAGAACGGCGCACCCACCGAAATCTTGTCCCCCGTGATCACTTCCAGCGCCAGCGGATACAGCGTTCCCACGAACACCGTCGCACAGGCTGAAGTAAGGAAGAGATTGTTGAGCACGAGCGCGCCCTCGCGCGAGATCGGTGCGAACAGGCCGCCCTGTTTGAGTGCCGACGCCCGCCAGGCGTAGAGCGAAAGACTGCCGCCGATGAAGATGCAAAGGATCAAGAGGATGAACACGCCGCGCGTCGGATCGGTCGCAAATGCGTGGACCGACGTGAGCACGCCGGAGCGCACCAGGAAGGTGCCGAGCAACGACAGCGAGAATGCCAGGATCGAAAGCAGGATGGTCCAGATCTTGAGCGCATTGCGCTTTTCCATCACCACCAGCGAGTGCAGCAAAGCGGTGCCCGCCAGCCACGGCATCAGCGAGGCGTTCTCGACCGGATCCCAGAACCACCAGCCGCCCCAGCCAAGTTCGTAATAGGCCCAGTAGGACCCCATGGCGATGCCAAGCGTGAGGAATATCCAGGCTACCAGCGTCCAAGGCCGCACCCAGCGCGCCCATGCGGCGTCGATCCGGCCTTCGATCAGGGCTGCGACGGCAAAGGAAAATGAAATCGAGAATCCGACGTAACCGAGATAAAGCATCGGCGGATGCACGGCGAGCCCGATGTCCTGCAACACCGGATTGAGATCGCGGCCTTCGATCGGCGGATTGGCGATGCGCAGGAACGGATTCGAGGTGATAAGGATGAACAGATAGAACGCGCTGGCAATCCAGGCCTGAACCGCCAACACGTGGGCGCGCAACGACAATGGCAGGTTGTTGCCCAACATCGCGACCAGACCGCCGAACAAGGCCAGGATGGACACCCACAGCAGCATTGAGCCCTCGTGGTTGCCCCAAACGCCGGTGATCTTGTAGATCAGCGGTTTCATCGAGTGCGAATTCTCGAACACGTTGACGACGGAAAAATCCGAGAAGACGTGCAATGTGATCAACGCCGCAAAGGACGCCGCCACGAACATGAGCTGCGCAATTGCCGTCGAGCGCGCGACATTCATCAGCGCGACATCGCGCCACCGCGCGCCCAAGAGCGGCAGGGTTGACTGGATCAGCGCGAGCGCCAGTGCCAATACCAGCGCGTAATGTCCGGCTTCCGCTATCACCGCAATGCTCCCTGCTCAGGTCGTGGCGCGCCCTGCGCCGCCCGCGATGCTCCGGGGTTACTTTCAGATTTCGCGCCGTCGTTCGGCTTGGCGCCGTATTCGTTCTTCCAGAGCCCCTGCTTCTTCAGCGCGTCGGCGACATCCTTGGGCATGTAGTTTTCGTCGTGCTTGGCAAGCACAGTGTCGGCCTTGAACACACCTGAGGAGTCGAGCGCACCCTCTGCGATCACTCCCTGCCCTTCGCGAAACAGATCCGGAAGAAGTCCCCGGTAGGAAACCGGCAAGGTGGCGCTGCCATCACCGACCTGGAACGTGACGGCCAGGTTTTCGCCGCGCACCAGCGACCCCGGCTGCACGAGGCCGCCGAGCCGGAAGCGTTTGCCCGCCTGAATATGTTTTTCCGCGACCATCGCAGGCGTCGAGAAGAACACGATTGAATCGCGCATCGCGTTCAGCACCAGCGCCGCCGCAACCGCGAGCACCGCGAGCGAGCCGCCGATGATCGTCAAGCGCCGCTGCTTGCGTGTCATGCATAGCCTCTAGTTTTGCGCATGATGTTATCCGAAAACCGCCTTACACTTTTCGGCATCATGCGTCCCAGTTTTACGCATGATGTTATCCGAAAATCGCTTCAAACCTTGTCCGCATCATTCGCTCCAATTGGTTAACCGAAAACCGCTTGCGCGTTTCGATATCGTGCTCATCCATCGAGCCCGAGATTCTTGAGGCCCTCGTTCAGTTGCCGAAGCCGTTCAGGATCGTTTGCAACGGCCTGACGGGCGTCCGCGAGGGCGCCTTTCGCCTTGTCGGCGTCGCCCAGGACCATATAGGCCCTTACCAGCCGCAACCATCCCTCCACGTCATCGCCGTTCTGCTTCAACCGGGTGGCCAGACGATCGACCATGCCACGGATCATGGCGTTGCGGTCCGTCTCCTTCATGTCCTTTGCCGCGGCGACCGCATCGTCCGATAGCGCCGGAACCGGGGAGCCACCGACCCGCAGCAGCGCGGCCTGCACCAGCGGGCGCCAGGGCGCATTCGCCGGCGCCTTCGCCAGCATCGCGCGCCAGATCGAAGCAGCCTCGGCGGCGCGGCCATCCTGCTCGGCGGCAAGGCCGAGAAAGTAGCTTGCCTTGACGTCGTCGGCATTCAGCGCGAGGGCGCGTTCGAACTCGGCCTTGGCTTCGCCGGTGACGACACCGCCCGCCGCACCGATAAGGGCTTCACCGAGATCGGCCCGGCGCTCGGCGCTATCGCCATTGTAGGTGATCGAATTGCGAAAAGCGCGGATCGCATCGTCGTACCGGCCGAGCCTTGCCAGCACCGGCGCAAGCACGCTCCATCCCCGGCCATCGTTCGGATTCTTCTCCAGGTGCTGCTCGACCTGCGCCACCAGATCATCAAGCGGCTGCGTCGCGTCAGGTGTACGGGTGCGCTGTGCTAACGGAAAATCTTCAAGACGCGGCGAACCAAGCGGGTAATAAAGCGCAACTGCGACGACGGGAAGCCCGACAAGCGCAATGACCGCCGCCGCACGGCGCAACCCGATGTTCGGTGCCGAGGGCGGATCGCGCTGATGGTCCGCCGCGGCCAGCAGCCGGCGGCTGATTTCGACGCGCGCTGCCTCCGCCTCCGGGATGTTGATCAGGCCTGCGGAAACGTCGCGATCGATCTCCGCAAGTTGATCCTTGTAGACCGCCGCTTCAGTACCATCATTTTGCGGGTGGCTGCCGCGACCCAACGGCCAGAGCACGGCGAAGATCGCCGCGACCGTCATCAGCGCGAACACAAACCACAAGGTCATCAAGCGGGTTCCGGTGGAACGGCGCTGGCCTGCCGGCGCCATGGCCGCTTTACACCAGAGGCGGCAAGCCGGGCAATTGACAATTGTCGATTTCCCGCCACGGCAGGAAAATCCTGAAAAGCTTGAGAAAATCGGGCGTCAGCTGACGTGAAATGCCACACTTTGCGCTGCGAGCTGGCCATGCCCGTTCAGCGCTCTTAGAAAGTAATCCCCTGCCGGGACGCAGACCGGCAGGCTGATCCGAAGCAGTCCGCTGGGCATGCGCGAAGTAATATTGGTCACTAGTTCCGGCAGCGCTTTACCGCTGGTCTTGTCGACGAGTTGGACCTTCGCCCCAATCATGAGGTTTCGATAAGTCGCCGAGATCACGCGGTTCTCAAGTTCAACAAAATTGACAACTGGATTCATGCCCAAACGCATACGTTGCCGCCCCGACGGGGTCAACCGTAAATTGTATGTGAACTTTATTTCCCGGCGCGGGATGATTTAGGTTCGGCCGTCACCGCGTTTTCGGCCGCCCTGTTCATCAGCGACGCATAATCGGGGCCGAACAATACGTCGCAGAAGCGGATCGCCACTGCGACCTGCTTTTGGCGGTAGGCCCGGTTCTTGCCCTCGCTGGCCCGCAGGGTCTGTACCAGCGCCTCGGTGGATTGCTCGACATAATGTTGCAGGTCGGAATAGGTCCGCAGCGTGACCTCATTGATCGCCAGTTCGCTGGCAAAGGTGCGGCATACGGCGACGAAATCGATCAATGCGGCGGTTTCGTCAACCTCGCTGTTGTCCACATCAGCGCCAGCGGGAATATCCTTGTCGGTGCGCTGACGCAGCAGGCGCCGGACACGGCCGGGCACGCTGTCGATTTCCGATTGCAGCGCATTCGAAATATCGGTTCGGATCGACGCCAGCTGTTTGCCCCAGGCCGAATCGTTGCGGAGATCGAGTTCGGTTCGCAAGCCGCGCACGCCATCATGAAGGATTTTCAGATGCTCGCTCACGTTGTCAAATTGTCCCCGCCTGATATCGGCCCGCAGCGTCGCCGCCAGGCGAGACAAGTCGTGCAGCGCGATGGTGACGGCGACGCCATATGGGGTCGCGGCGACGCGGATTTCATCATCGGACGCGGCCATCTTGATAGCGAGCCGGATGATTTGCCACGGCGCGGCCAGTCGCTGCATTACCAGCGACAGCACAAAGGGCAGCATTTGTGGAGTCTGCAGGGTAGGAATGTTGAGCGCGGCCCCAACCGCAGCGATCTGCTGATCGCCGAACGTTCGCAGGAAACTGGGAAGCCGGCTACTGAAAGTGTCGATTGCTTCGCGGGCCTGTAACAGCAAAGCGATCGGGAGTAGATCCTCCATCATATCCGGAGGGCCAATCCGGGCGAGCGAACGCCGCGGGTCCGTGCCGCGCGCCGGCATGGCGATTTTAAGGATCGCATCCGCCGCGACCAGTTGGAGTTTCCGGACTGCGGCTTCTATCCCCGAGCTGGTTCCGGTGTTGGGTCCCCGGGACAGCGCCATTTCGAATTCCCGCACCTGCTCCGGCGCAGCTTCGCGCATCAGCCACTGCCACACCGGCAGCAGAGACGCGCGGCGGATCTGGCCCGGGCGTAGTGGAACATTGCCTTCGATCAGAAACGGCTCGAGCGGACGGAATAACAGCTGTGCCGGATCATCGGTGCGCGGCCGCGCCTCCTCGACAGTTCCGCGCACGATCTTGCGCAACTGTTCGAGCACGAACGTGGCGACCGTCGTATCTTCGCCGCGTTCGATGGCGCGCTCGAACTCCCGCATCAGCAGCGCCTGCGCCTGTGGCGGAAGCTGCGCGAGGTAGTCCCTCAGCCGCTCGATTGATGTCTGGCTCATGCGCCCGAATTGCACGCTGGTGTCGCGCGGACGGCAAACTACGTCCACCGGTCATCTTAAAAGCCCCGACGTTAAGAAGTCGTTTAGGATGATAAATGGCGGGGTCTTCCGGTCGTCGTTCGGAGCCGAAATCGACCGCCTACACCCCCGGAAGCAGCAGTTCTGCCCGCAGCCCTCCAATGGGCGCGGGGCCAAGCGAAAGGCTGCCACCATACAGCGCCGCCAGGTCGACCACGATCGACAGCCCGAGCCCAGAGCCCGGCTTGGACTCATCGAGCCGCTGACCGCGGCGTGACACCTGCGCGCGCTCGGCCGCAGAGAGCCCACGCCCGTCATCGTCGACGATTATTCGCAACATTGGACCGGCGCCAGGCTCAACCGCCGGCTCTGCCAGCACCTCGATGAATACGCGCGATGCCGCCCATTTACAGGCGTTGTCGACAAGGTTGCCGGCCATCTCCTCAAGATCCTGCCGCTCGCCGCGAAATTTTACCTGCGCGTCGGCTTCGACCTCGATGCCGATGCCGCGGCCGCGGTGGATCTTCTCCATGGTCCGCCGCAAGGCATCGATCACGGGCGCGACCTCGGTGACCGTGCCGATGATGGTGAGGCGCGCGGCGAGGCGCGCCCGCTCCAGGTGATGAGCGACCTGATCGCGCATCACATCAGCCTGCTCCAGAACCTTCGCGGCGAAGGGGTTGGCGGCGTGCACGGCAGCCTCGTTGACGATCACAGACAGCGGCGTCTTGATGGCGTGGGCAAGATTTCCGACATGGGTCCGGGCGCGCTCGACGATTTCGCGGTTGGCATCGATCAGCGCATTGGTCTCGCGCGCCAGTGGCGCGATCTCGACGGGAAATTCGCCCTCCAGCCGTTCGGCGCGGCCGGAGCGGATATCGGCGATTGAATCCGAAATGCGCTTTAGCGGCGCAAGACCAAAGCGGACCTGGAATATCGTGGTGAGGACCAGCACGATCGACAATGCCGCGAAGGTGCCGCCGAGATAGTAATCGAAGCTGCGCGTTTCGTCGAAAATCTCCGACGCGTCGCCGGCCACACTGACCAGGAACTTGCCGTCGGCACCGAGATCGACCGGCCGTTCCACCATCCGCAGGTTCTGGCCCTCCGGGCCTTCGACGTAGCCGAGGCGAATACCGGCCGCGGTCAAATCGGCGCCATGCTCTTCGAGCTTCGGTAGCTTCTTGTCCCATAGCGAACGCGACGCGCGCACCTCGGCCTTGTCGGAATCGGTTCGGGTAATCTGCCAATACCAGCCAGACAACGGCAGTTCGAACAACGGTTCGCCGAGCGACTGGAATTGGCGGTCGGGCGGCTCATCCGGCGTTGCAACTTCCGCTACCAGCGTGCGGAGATAAAGGTTGAGGCGCCGATCAAAGGCGCGCTCGGTGGCATCGCGGTACACCGACGACAATATGATGCCGGTGATAGCCAGTATCACCACCACCCAGGCGGTCGCGGACAGAAACAGCCGGGTGGCAAGCGAACTGCCGCGCATCAGGGCATCGTCCCGAAAGGCATGCCGCTCGGCCGCAACCCGATGCACCGGTTCTCAGAAAAGGTCATGCCCGAACCAGAGCATAGGGTCCGGTAGCGGATCAACACCCGTGATCAGCTGCCCGGCGGTGGCGGGGTCAGCAAATAGCCGAGCCCCCGGACAGTCTGGATGATATCGACATCCAGCTTCTTGCGGATCCGGCCGACAAACACCTCGATGGTATTTGAGTCGCGGTCAAAATCCTGATCGTAGAGATGCTCGACCAGTTCGGTGCGCGACACCACGCGGCCGGTATGGTGCATGAGGTAGGCAAGCAGCCGATATTCGTGCGAGGTCATCTTGATCGGATTGCCGGATACGCTGACCCGACCGGTGCGGGTATCCAGCGAAACCGGGCCGCAGGTCAGCTCGGATTGGGCGTGACCAGTTGAGCGGCGCAGCAGCGCGCGGATCCGCGCCAGGACTTCCTCGAGATGAAACGGTTTCGGCACGTAATCATCGGCGCCGGCGTCGAAACCCTGCACCTTGTCACTCCAGCGGTCGCGCGCGGTGAGGATCAGTACCGGCATCGCACGCCCGTTGCGGCGCCAGGCTTCCAGCACCGAGATGCCGTCCATCTTGGGCAGCCCGATGTCGAGCACGACTGCATCGTAGGGCTCGCTGTCGCCGAGAAAATGCCCCTCCTCGCCGTCGAACGCGCGATCGACCACATAGCCGGCATCCGTCAGCGCCGTGGTCAGTTGGCGATTGAGATCCGGATCATCTTCAACGACAAGCAGGCGCACGCTGGTCTCCGAATGTGAGCGGTAAAAGTTCCGGCATCAAGATGAGCCCGGCCGGCGTGAACGGGCTATGAACGGGGCGCACACCGCAATATTACTTTTTCTTCATGCAAAACTCGTAGCGGCCCTACCAAGCTCCTTAGGGTTCCAGCCGCCACGACAAAGGCCTATCACGCCCAATCGTAAGCCCCAAGAGAGACCGTTAGCCCTCCGGCTATCGTGCCCCCGGTGCGCCCTTGATCGGGATAAAGTCGACAGGACCACCCGGCCTGTCATCGTCGAAAATTCCGATCGTCAGCCGTCCCGTCCGCCAGGCGAGCGTGTCCAGGTTGGTACGGCCCTCGTACAGCAGCGGGCCTTCGGGATCGTTATCATGGCCATGGACAACGTGAAGATTCGCAAAGCCTCCGGCATATCCTGTGGGATAGCGCTTCCATAACAACGTCTCTTCGCTTTGCCGATCGAGCGGAAGTACGGGGTCGACGCCGGCGTGAACGTAGAGGCGGTGCGCGTCGATATGCATCAACCGCAGTCGGTCGAGCCAGTCGATGTGGGTTTGCGGCACGGCAGTGGGATCGCCGCCATAGGACGCCAGCGCGGCATCGCCGCCCTTTGCGATCCAGGCCGCCATCCTCGCGGGATCCCGCAGCGCATCCACCATCATGGCGTCGTGGTTGCCCTTTAGCGCAACCAGGCTGAACCCTTCGCCAACGCCCGACAGTAGCCGCTCAATGACCTGCCTGCTGTCCGGCCCCTTGTCGACGTAATCACCGATCGTGACGATCACGCTGGTCTTGCCTGCGGCCCGCGCGGCGATTTCAGCCAGACCAGCACAGAGCAGATCATATCGGCCGTGGACGTCCGGGATGACGTAAGTCATGCTCATGGGGCTAATGCAATCCCGGCCCGGATCGCCCGGGGTTAACGATGTTCGACCAATGATCTTTCGGAACCGCCCCCTGGGCGGCGAACAGGTTGAGATCAACTGGGTTGTAGCTTACCTACCAGCCATGATTCAAAGGATATCCAATATTGCGGGTATTGCGGGATGGCTCGCGCTCGCCTTTATCGCCTACGCGACGCTGTCTCCTCTCGAAGCCCGTCCGGTGCTTGCCGGCCCTCAGCTTGAGCATTTCGCGGCATTTGCGCTGGTGGGACTTGCGTTAGCTGTCGCTTACCCTGGCCGTGCCGTGCTTGTTGTCGTCATCGTCGTGGGAGCCGCAGTCGGATTGGAGGCGCTGCAACTGCTGACGCCGGATCGCCATGGCCGCGTCATAGACGCGCTGGTAAAGGCGCTGGGTGGCATCTTCGGGATCAGCGCTGGTCAGCTGGTGTTGCTTTTGCTGCACATGAAATCTGCCGAATCACATCGACCCCATTCGATCTCTGCGGCTGAAATTTCCCCGCAATCGGAAAGATCGACCTGACTTGCACCAAGTCTGTCAGCAGTTCTTGATCAGCACCGGGCCTGCGAAGACGTCATCCGTATAAAATGGGCAGGCGGGAGTTAGCGCATCGACGTCACGGAACTCGATCGCGACCTTCAAATTGAGCGGCATTCCGAGCAGGCTTGCGCTAACCGGATGCAAGCCCATGCTGAGCGCTGCGATAGCGGCCGTTGCGATGGAAATTTGCTTTTTCATGATCGCTCCCCCCGGTCTTCTTGAGAGCGAAGATAGTGCCAATCGATTTTCATCCTGGTATGCACTTGGATCAAATGCGGCGTTCGGGGAAGACGAATGGTTAACCATCGTCGTTCGAGTGATCCAAATTGTTCGAGCGGGCAACGAGCCGGTTACTTGATCATCCACTTGGAGGCGCCATAGGGATTGACCGGTGAGCCTGCGGAATCTTCAGGAACTGGATCGCCCGGCATTGCCATCGAACGGCATCGGAGATTTACGGCTATCGCAAATCGGCACTTCAATGGTTAGCTGTGGCCTCGGGCTTATAGTCCGGAAACCGGCTCAACGTCGCAGCCTTCAGAAACTTGAAATGCGTGATCGCAGTCGCGAGCTCCTTGAGGCGACGCTGTCCATTGGTGATTTCCGTGTTGAACAGGTCTTGATGATGGCTGTCGAGCGCCTCACGTTCCAGGTACTCGTCGGTCCCGTTTCCCAAGGTAACGGCGGCGCGCGCCAGTACATCCTCAACCCGCCGGTTAAGGCCCGATTGTTCATGCTCCGCCTCGTGCAGGGCATGATCGATAGCCGTCAGAATGGAGCCGACACGCGTTCCGTCGGTTTCAGCATCCCGCTCGGCTGAGCGGGCTTTGAAGGCCTGATCGTCCCACCGGGTCCTCAAGTATTTGTGCGCGCGAGCCCGCAAAAAAAGCTGAAACATCGAAGTCTGTCCCGTCCAAGCCGCGGTGGGCGCAAGTACTCAACGTCACGCTATCTTGGTTAAGATATCATAAACTTTTGCAACCACTTTGCCGAGTTCGGCGGGATAATGAAAAGCTGCCCGCTCGCCTGACAAGGCGCGCGGACTTTCCGTGGCCGATGAAACCCTGTCACTTTGCAGCCCGCCGCCCGATACCGGCTCGCCGATTCGCCCAGCAGCAGCCTCAGAATGCCAGCCAACCGGCGCGAACCGAGCCAGCATCTCTTTTGAGTTGGAACTTACACTCGAAGGCAATTTCTCGGGGGAACATTTTCCGGTGCGGACCGAGTCATCCCTTAGGAGACAAGAAGAATTCCATGCCGTCGAACGTGCCGTCTGTCTCAGGTACGGGAGAACACGAACCAGAGCACGCCCAGGATCAGGACCGCGAGGCCGGTGGAGGCTACGAGCAGGGCGAGCACCGAGGGGCCAGGCTCAGCCTGCCGCGCTTGGGTCGGGGTTTCGACGATCTGACGTTGCTGTCGCGTTGCCATGCTGGCCTCGATTTCCTTGATGTCGCGCGAATTCTTGACGCGAGATATCAAGGCAACGCCTGATTTCCGATGATGTTCCGGGTCTTGCCGCGTTCTGATACCGCGTCACGCGAGGAGGAATCTCGCCGCCCACGGGGCCAGTTTCGCCTTTCGTGTTGCCCCTGCCGGCAAGCAGGCCCCTGGCCTCGCGCCGCGGTTAACGGCGTTGGAGGATTCCTCCTCCCGCTTGCTTGAAACCCGGTTCTCCGGTGGTATCCTCCGCCTTTTCGTCTGTTGCGTTCTCGGAGTATGCCATGGCCCCCCGCGCCAACTGGAAGGGTTTCCTGCGCCTTTCGCTCGTGACCTGCCCGGTCGCCCTGTTTCCGGCGACGTCGGACACCGAAAAGGTCTCTTTCAACCAGATCAACCGCAAGACCGGCCATCGCATCAAATACGCCAAGGTCGATGCCGACACTGGCGAGGAAGTCGCCTCCGAAGACATCATGAAGGGCTATAAGGTCGACACCGATACCTACATCGAGATGTCGAAGGAGGAACTCGACGACATCGCGCTGGAATCGACCCACACGATCGAGATCGACGAGTTCGTGCCGCGAACCGATATCGACACCCGCTACCTGATCCGCCCCTATTATCTCGTGCCCGATGGCAAGGTCGGCCATGACGCGTTCGCGGTGATCCGCGAAACCATTCGCACCATGAATAAGGTCGCGATCGGCCGCGTGGTGCTGACCAATCGCGAGCACATCATCGCGCTGGAGCCGCTCGACAAGGGCCTGATGGGCACCCTGCTGCGCTATCCTTATGAGGTGCGCAGCGAGAAGGAATATTTCGACGAAATCCAGGACGTCAAGGTCACCAAGGATATGCTGGATCTTGCGAGGCATATCGTCGAGAAGAAGTCCGGCGAGTTCGAGCCCGAGAAGTTCGAAGACCACTACGAGTCCGCGCTGATCGACCTCATCAACAAGAAGCGCGCCGGCATCCGCCTGCCCGCGAAGGCCACGCCGAAAACCGGCGGCAACGTCATCAACCTGATGGATGCGTTAAAACGCAGCCTCGCCAGCGAACGGCAGTCTGCTCCTGCTGCCAAAATCGGGGGCAAAAAGCCGAAGAAGCGCGTCGAGGGTCAGCGCGAAATGCTGCTGCCGATCAGCGGCAAGCGCGCCGGCAAGGAGGAAGCCAAGACGCAGGCGCCCAAAAAGGCCGACAAACAGGCGCGCGCGCCCGCTCGGTCGAAAAAGGCGGGATAGTGCAACAGCGCTCCTGAGATGCCATGGTCGGCGCCCTTCGATGAGCCGATACGCCTGCCCGGCGGCCGCCGATTGACGACGCTGCAGGACGCCGCCGATTACATCATGAAGCTCCCGGAAAAGCTCCAGCACCAGGAGCCCTGGCAGATCGCGGTCGAGAACCTGATCAACGCGGCGGAGACTGGCGGCGGCTGGATGATGTTCGCGCGGATCGCGGTAATGCGGGCGCTCAATGAGAAGAGATAGCGGGCCGCTATTTCAGCGACGTATTTATCGAACTGAATTTGGTATTGAGTTGGGGTCCGATGCCCTGAACCGTCGCGATGATCGCGAATGCGATCCCGCTGGCGATCAAACAATATTCGATAGCCGTTGCGCCGGAGTGATCCGCCAGGAATCTTGAAATCAGCTGCTGCATTCAAAACTCCTTTTGGCGCTCCCAAAATAGGGAGTCAGACCGCTACGCACCGCCGAAATCTACTTATCATTGGTTGCGAGTACCTTGACGAACACGCTGAAGGGCAGGTTAACCGAATGGGTCGCAATTGGTGCATCTGGCGCTGGCCCAGGCCCCCGCGATGGAATAATCAATCCGATATCCTGGATACGGCTCGAGCCGCCGCCGGGACCGGATGTATTGGATTTCCTTGAATGACCTCGCTTCCCCCGGACGTGGAGACCGATCTCAGGGAAGAGAATGCCCGGCTGAGGGGCGAGTTGCGCACGGCAAGGGATCGCCAGGCTGCGAGCGCCGAAATCCTGCACGTGATCAGCCAATCGCCGACCGACGTGCAGCCGGTGTTCGATGCCATCGTGGTGGCCGCCGCGCGGCTGCTCAACCGCGACATGGCGTTCGTTTTGCGTCGCCAGGGCGCTACCTTCTCGCTCGTGGCCGCGGCAGGGCCGGAAGGAGCGTTGCCTAACCGGGACCCTATACCCGTGCCGATCGACCCGGATGCCAACTTCCCCTCGCGTGTCTTCCTTGCCCGGAAAACCCTGCACTTGCCGGACTGGTCGGCAATTGAACTGCCCGAGCATGAGCGCCGCGTCCGCGAGACAAACGGCATAAACTCGGCGCTGTACCTGCCGCTCCTGCGCGAGGGCGAATGCATCGGTCTGCTCGGCATAGCCGGAAAACTCGCCGGCATTTTTGCTGACAGTGAGATCGCTCTGGCCGAATCCTTCCGCGATCAGGCGCTGATTGCGATCGAGAACACGCGGCTGTTCAACGAAACCCGGGGGGCGCTGGAGCGGCAGACTGCGACGTCTGACATCCTGAAAGTCATCGCCAGCTCGCCGTCGGACGTGCAGCCGGTGTTCGAGGCTATCGTAAATGGTGCGGCAAAGCTTTTCGAGCCATGCTCTGCGACGATTACAACTCTGAAAGACGGAAAACTACACTGGAATGCGACGGCGTCGCTGCTACCGAATTTCAACGTCGAACGTGCCAAGGCAGTGTATCCAATCCCATTCGAACCGGATCGCTCCCCTTCGGCGCGCGCAATTCTGGAACGTCGAATCATCGAAATTCCCGATATTGCGGCACCAAATACGCCCGAGATTACCCGCCAGGCTGCAGCCGCCGGCGGTTTCCGATCGGCCACGTTCGTGCCACTGGTCACTCAGGACCATGGCATCGGCTCAATTATTCTCACCCAACCGCAAGCGGGCTTCAGGCTTTCGGAAAAGCAACTTGCCCTCGTCCAGACCTTTGCCGACCAGGCCGTGATTGCAATCGAGAACGCGCGGCTGTTCGACGAGGTGCAGGCGCGCACGCGCGACCTGCAGGAGGCGCTGACCCACCAGACCGGCAGCTCCAACATCCTGAAGGTGATCGCTGCCTCGCCGACCGATGTCGGGCCGGTTCTCAAGGCCATTGTCGAGAACGCCTGCGAGCTCTGCGAGGCCTATGATGCCGCGGTGGTTTTGAAGGATGGCGACGACCTGCGGTTCAGCGCCCATCACGGCCCGATACCGATCGGCGGCCTGGAGAAATGGCCGATTAACCGCAACTGGACCTTGGGGCGCGCCTTCGTGGACAAAATGCCGGTGCATGTCCACGACCTGCTTGACAGCCCCGATTTTCCCGATGGCCGGGAAATGGCGCGCCGGATGGGCCATCGCAGCATTTTGAGCGTGCCGCTACTTCGCGAGAACGAAAGCATCGGCGCGATCGCACTTCGCCGCACTGAAGTACAGCCTTTCAGCGATAAGCAAATCGCGCTGCTTCAGACCTTCGCCGACCAGGCCGTGATCGCCATCGGCAATGTCCGACTGTTCGACGAGGTGCAGGCGCGAACCCGGGAACTGTCGCAATCTCTCGACGATTTGCGCACCGCGCAGGACCGCCTCGTCCAGACCGAAAAACTAGCCTCCCTCGGCCAGCTCACGGCGGGCATCGCGCACGAGATCAAGAACCCGCTCAATTTCGTCAATAATTTCGCAGCGCTTTCTGCGGAGCTGACCGATGAGCTCAATGACACGCTCAAACCCGTCCCGCTCGTGGGCACCACCCGGGATGAAGTCGACGAATTGACCCGTATGCTGAAGGACAACCTCGAAAAGGTTGTCCAGCATGGCAAGCGGGCCGATTCCATCGTCAAGAATATGCTTTTGCATTCACGCGAGGGTACGGGCGAGCATCGACCAGCCGATATCAATGCCCTTCTGGACGAAAGCCTCAATCTCGCCTATCACGGGGCGCGTGCCGAGAAGCCGCAATTCAACGTCACGCTGCGGAGGGATTTCGATGAGAATGCCGGCACGATTGAAGTGTTCCCGCAGGAAATCACCCGCGTTTTCCTGAATTTGATCTCGAATGGATTCTATGCAGTAACCAAGCGCAAGATGGAGGTCGGCAATTCAGGTTTCGAGCCGACCCTCAGCGCGACCACAAGAAATCTCGGTCACGCAGTGGAAATACGCATTCGCGACAACGGCACCGGCATTCCCGCCGAGGTGAAGGAAAAGATGTTCAACCCATTCTATACGACCAAGCCGGCCGGCGAAGGAACGGGACTTGGTCTTTCGATGAGCCATGACATTGTCGTGAAACAGCACGGCGGCACGATCGAGGTCGATACCGAACTGGGACAATACACCGAATTCAGGATCGTCCTGCCCCGGGCGGGCCATCAATCAAGCCAAAAACGAGGTCAGACGTGAGCGTTTTGGTTCTTGTGGTCGATGATGAGCCCGATGTCGAGGCGCTGTTCCGCCAGCAATTCAGGCGTGACCTGCGCGCGCAACGTTTCGTGATGGATTTTGCCATTTCGGCCGCGGACGCGCTGGTGCGTATCGCCAACACCATCGAACAGTCGCTGATACTGATCCTGTCGGACATCAACATGCCCGGCATGACGGGCCTGGAGATGTTGCCCAAAGTCAAAACGATGCGGCCGGACGTCCCCGTAATCATGATCACCGCCTACGGCGACCCCGACACCAAGCGCAAGGCGATCGAGGGCGGCGCGGAGGGTTTGCTGACCAAGCCCATCGACTTCGCCCTGCTGCGGGAAGAGATAGACACGCGGCTCGAGCGGGCCAGTTGAGATGGTAGAGGCGACGGCCTCGCGGTTCTCAAGGCGATGCGAAGCATCGTCCGGAGGCGCGCGGCGTTGCCGCCTCCTCACCACGAGGGTCTCAGACCTCATCCTGAGGAGGCGCCAACGGGTCGCGCGAATGCGCGCCCGATGACAGGCTCCGCGCCGTCTCGAAGGATGAAGCCAACCAACTAAAATCTTACGGCTTGAAAAACGCGGGATCGTTCAGCGCCCTGATCATGGTGTCCACCATGTCGGCGGCGCCGTGATCTTCGCGCTCCTCCAGAAGCTCCCACATCTTGCGCAAGTTGGCGCGGATCGGCGCCTTCAACGAGGGATCGCGCTCGATCAGGGTCCGCGCAATGCAGAAGGTGATGGCCTCAGTGCCCATCCGGGTCTGCTCAACGGTGGGTTTGCTCATGGCCGGCTCCTTGCATTTCAGTGTCAGACTTAAGTTGTTCGGGCCGCTGTTATAGCGTTTTCGAGCGAAGTGGATACCGGCTCGCGTAAAGAAAACGCGTCAAAATAAAAGCTTGGAGCCTCGGTTCTGATTCAATCAGAACCGAGGCTCCAGATGAATTTCGGGCCGATGGAAAGGCGAGCGGCGGCTCGAGGAACGGGCACAACTTCCGCCTCGTGCGCCCTACTCCGCCATGTCGACCGCCTCAGGCGGACCGGCGAGCGGCTTTTCTTCCATCAAGGCCATGCACAGAGAGGCCGCGACCATCAGAGCCGCGGCGGCGCCGAACACATAGCGGAACGCCGCGACCATATCAGCGGCCGCAATCGAACTCACCGAACCGCGATGCTCGCCGGCAAGGGAAATATCCGCGCCAAGCGCCATCAGCAGGATCGCACTGAACACTGCCACCGTAAACGACGCCATCAGGGCGCGGAAGAAGTTCGTCGCCCCGGTGATGGTACCGACCTGCGACCGCGCAACCGCATTCTGCGACGAGACCGTGCTGACCGGAAACGCTGTGCCCAAGCCCATTGCGAACACCGACAGCAGCACCAGCAACACCCACAGCGGCATGGCAAAGAACGCAAGTGCGCCTCCCGCCAATGCCGCGATCAATGTGCCGATGATGGCTACGCGTTTATAATGTTTCGCGCGCGCCATGGCGCGGCCGGCAATCGCGGCACCGCCGGTTGAAAGGGCCGCCAGCGGGATTAGCGCAAGCCCGGCCTGGCTGGCGCTCAGATGATAGACCACCTCGTAATAGAGCGGCAGATGCACGGTCAGTCCGAGCATCGCGCCCATCGCCAGCCCGCCGCACGCCATCGCGTAGGGCACGACCGTCCCGCCCATCAGCGGGAGCGGCAGGAAAGCCTCTTGGGCATTCCTGGCGTGCCACACGAACGCCAGCGCCAGCGCGACCGATGCACCGACCATCGCCACGATCACGGGTGACAGCCAGAGATAACGGTTGCCGCCCCACGTCAGCACCAGCATGAAGACCACCGCCGCAGCCATCAGCAGCACGCCACCAAGCCAGTCGACTTTGCGCCTTCTGTGGAATACCGGGATCTTGCCCATTTTCGGCAGCAGCATCGCCAATGATGCAAGCCCGAGCGGCACGTTGATCCAGAAGATCATCGACCAGTGCAGATGTTCGGCGAACACGCCGCCGAGGATCGGTCCGCCGATACCGGCCGCCATCCATACGCCGCTGAAATAGGCCTGGTACTGGCCGCGCTCGCGCGGTGTCACGACGTCGGCAATCACGGTCTGCACGATCGGCAAAATGCCGCCGCCGCCGAGCCCCTGCAGGCCGCGCGCCAGGATCAGCACCGGCATGTTCGGCGCCACCGCGCACAATATCGAGCCGGAAATGAACAGGCTCATCGCTGTGATGATCATGGCGCGGCGACCGTAGATGTCGCTCAGCGTGCCAAACACGGGTGCTACCGCGGTTGATGCCAGCAGATAGGCGGTGATCACCCATGACAGGCTGGACACATCCCCGAATTGCCGGCCGATGGTCGGCAACGCGGTGGCGACGATGGTCTGGTCGAGCGCCGCCAGGAACATCGTCAGCATCAGGCTCATCAGGATGGTGCGGACCTCGCCGGGTAGCAGCGGCGGGCGCGGTGCGATCGGCGGTGCGTCGATGATATCGACGATCTCCACAGGCAGCTGTGCGAGCTCGTCCCCGATGGCTTCGGGCAACGTCTGTCGGTCAGCCTGTTGACGGCCCTGCCGTTCGAACTTGTTCATGCGGAGTTGTATGTGCGGCGGGCCGATGGCCGCCTGGGATTCGTTTCCAATCTAGACGGCCAACCGAGGTTGCGTCAGGGGGGCGTGTGCATGGGTGCGTCCCGTGAGCGTATCAACGCAACTGTTTCAGCAAGATATCGCGACAAGCTTCAGGATTGTGGCCGCTTTTTGAGTCGGGCCCGCTTGGGCAACAGGGCCGGCCATTGCACGATGTGGTCTTCAAGATCGGCGTCCGCGATCTCGCTTTCGGTTCCCTGCACCCGCCCGCGCACCGAGACGCCGGCTTCGTGAACCGTGTTGGGGTCGCCCGAGATCAGCGGGTGCCACCAATAGAGATCGCGCCCTTCGGCTACGAGCTTGTAGCCGCAACTGGGCGGCAGCCAGCTCAGGGTACGGACATTTTCCGGCGTGAGTCTGACACAATCCGGAACCCGGTCGGACCGGTGCACATAGTCCTTGCAGGCGCAAAGCCCTGCATCCAGCAATTTGCACGAAACGTGAGTGAAATAGATCTTGCCGGTATCCTCGTCCTCAAGCTTTTCCAGGCAGCAGCGCGCGCAGCCGTCGCACAGGCTCTCCCATTCTGCGTTGGACATCTGTTCCAACGTCTTGGTTTTCCAAAAGAAACCCTCTTGGCCCGAGGGCGGCTTGGACTGGGATGTCATGAGTCCCTGAGGTTTTCCGCACGGCTGCTGTGGGCGTCGGCCCTTCTAGGGGCTGCGGCCCCCGAGGTGCAAGTGGAATGGTTCGGCAGTACGGAAAAGCCGGGACAACGTTATCCCTGCTGGTCGAAATCGCGAGCCCAACCATTGGTTTATGGCCCCTGCTCGGTTAGATATGGGTGGCGTCCCCGGAAGCGCAAATGCGCCTTGGGTTTGCCGCAACATTCCCGCAAGAGGTCTCGACGGTGCCCGGCGGGGTGCGTGAAGCGCTAGCAGTGCCCTTTGGTTTGCCGAAGTTCGTAGAAGGGGTATTGAAACTTATTACGAGCTTCGGAAAACGGGCACTCGTGCGCAAGATCGTGCCAACGGCATGGAAGCAGAAAATCCGGCACTGGATGCTGGATTTCGACGCGCGCATCGATTCCACGCTGTTCTCGACCGGCAAAGGCGCGCGCGAACTCTATGAGCGCTACTCCACCTTCATGGACCGCTTTTATGTCGGCCGCTGGAAGCGCTGGGTCTTCATCGAGCCGCTTTCGGAGGCCGCCACCATCGGGCTCGGCGGCCTGATCGTGATGCTGGCGCTGGCGGTGCCGGCGTTCCGCGAAACCGCCGACGAAGACTGGCTGAAGAAATCCGATCTCGCCGTGTCCTTTCTCGATCGCTACGGCAATCCGATCGGCAGCCGCGGCATCAAGCACAATGATTCAATTCCGCTCGAGGATTTTCCGGACAATTTGATCAAGGCAACGCTGGCGACCGAGGACCGCCGCTTCTACGACCATTTCGGCATCGACATGGCAGGCACCGCGCGTGCGCTGTTGACCAACGCGCAGGCCGGTGGCGTCCGCCAGGGCGGCTCGTCAATCACCCAGCAGCTTGCCAAGAACCTGTTCCTGAGCAATGAGCGCACCATCGAACGCAAGGTCAACGAGGCGTTTCTCGCGATCTGGCTGGAGACGCGGCTCAGCAAGAACGAGATTCTCAAGCTCTACCTCGATCGCGCCTATATGGGCGGCGGCACGTTCGGCGTCGACGGCGCGGCGCATTTCTATTTCAACAAGTCGGCGCGCGATGTCAATCTCGCGGAAGCCGCGATGCTCGCGGGATTGTTCAAGGCGCCCACCAAATATGCGCCCCACATCAACCTGCCCGCCGCGCGTGCGCGCGCCAACGTGGTGCTGGATAACCTCGTCGACGCCGGCTTCATGACCGAAGGCCAGGTGTTCGGCGCGCGGCGCAATCCGGCCACCGCCGTCGATCGCCGCGACGAGAATTCCCCGAATTACTATCTCGACTGGGCCTTCGACGAAATGCGCAAGCTCGTCGATACCTTTCCGAAATCCTACAACGAGCGTGTTTTCGTCGTCCGCACCGCAATCGACATGAACGTGCAGCGTGCGGCCGAAGACGCTATCGAAAACCAGTTGCGCCAGTTCGGCCGCGATTATCACGCGACGCAAGCCGCTACCGTGGTCGCCGATCTCGACGGCGGCGTGCGCGCCATGGTGGGGGGCCGCGACTATGGCGCCAGCCAGTTCAACCGCGCAACCGATGCCTACCGGCAACCCGGCTCCTCCTTCAAGCCGTATGTCTACACGACGGCTCTCCTCAACGGCTTCAAGCCGACCTCGATCGTGGTCGACGGTCCGGTCTGCATCGGCAACTGGTGTCCGCAAAATTACGGCCACTCCTATTCCGGGGCGGTGACCCTGACGCAGGCAATCACCCGTTCGATCAACGTCGTTCCCGTGAAGCTCTCGATCGCGCTCGGCGGCAAGTCGCCCAATCCGGCCAAAGCCGGCCGCGTCAAGATCGTGGAGGTCGCGCGCCGCTTCGGCATCAAGGCGCCGCTGCCGGATACTCCATCGTTGCCGATAGGCGCCGACGAAGTCACGGTGATCGAACACGCGGTGGCCTATGCGACGTTTCCGAACAAGGGGAAGTCGGTCACTCCTCATGCGGTGCTTGAAGTTCGCACCGGCGCCGGTGATCTGGTCTGGCGTTTCGACCGCGACGGCAAGAAGCCGCTGCAGGCGATCCCGGCGTCGGTCGCCGCTGACATGGCAGGGATGATGAGTCACGTCGTCAGCGAAGGTACCGCCCGGCGCGCGGCGCTCGACGGCATTCCGACCGCGGGCAAGACCGGCACCACCAATGCGTATCGTGACGCGTGGTTCGTCGGATATACCGGCAATTTCACCTGCGCCGTCTGGTACGGTAACGACGATTATTCGCCAACCAACCGCATGACCGGTGGCTCCCTGCCGGCGCAGACCTGGCACGACGTCATGGTCGCCGCCCATCAGGGCGTCGAGATCAGGGAGATCGCGGGCATCGGTGCAGGAGCGAAATTGCCGGCTCCGGCCGCCTCCCCCTTTGCGGCGGCCAACGCCGCTCCAAAGGCCGCAGAACTCCGACCGCCGCCGCCGATCCTCACCAAACGCGGTGCGGACATCCTGGTGCACGTTGAAAAACTGCTCGACGACGCAGCCAAGACCGCCGGCGATCCGGCAAAGCCGGTCAAGCCGGTGTCCTCCAGCACCGTGGGATTTACGGATAGCTTTGCCGCGGCGGTGCCCGACAAGCCGGCTGCGTCCGACAAACCGGCTGCGCCGCCCGCGGCACGCAAGAACTAACCGTGCGGCTGATCTTCATCACCTTGCTGGCGTTGATGCTCGCCACCGTCGTCGGCCTCGGCGCGACATGGATGACGGCGACACGCGGCACCGATCTCGGCACGCTCACGATCGGCGCCTGGACCGCGCGACCCAAGACCGGCACCGCCGATATTGATCCCTATTCGCGCGCATCGATCGCGCGCAGCGGCGAGCTCCCGGTCGGCACCGGCGATGGCGTGGCGTTCTCGGCAACTGCGGACGATCGCAAGCGGCCGCTCGATGGCCGCTGCGACGTGATCGTGAGCGGCGTGACGCCAGCGGCGCGTTTCTGGACGCTGACGCTCTATGACTCCAGGGGACGCCTGGTTGCCAATTCTCTGCAACGTTACGGCTTCACCAGCCAGGAAATCATCCGCGGCGCCGACGGTGCATTCGAGGTGCGCGTGGCGGCGAGATCGCGCGCCGGGAACTGGCTTCCGACCGGGGGAATCGAGCGCTACGCGCTGGTGCTTCGGCTTTACGATACACCGGTCGGCGTGGCGACGCGGACCCAGCGCGACGCGCCAATGCCATCGATCGCGACCATGGGGTGCCCATGATTCGCCTGTTGTTCACGATCATCGCCGGCGTGCTGCTGGGCGGCATCGTCCACCTTGTCAGTGTGCTGGCATTGCCGCGCATTGCCACCCAGGACGCCTATTCGCGTCTTGCACCGTTCACGAAACTGAACGCGGTTACCCCGCTCCCGCTGCCCGATCCGAACAACGCGCCGCTGCCGTTCATGGATCCGGCATTTGCCGCTGCGGTCTGCCGCTACGACCTGTCCGGCGGACCCATCAAACTCGCCGTTCCCGTCAGTCAGGCCTACACGTCGGTGTCGTTCTACACCCGCAATGAAGTCGCCTATTACGCCATCAACGACCGATCCGCCGGACGCAAGGTGATTGAGCTTGATCTCATGACCGAGGCTCAACACGCCGAATTGCCTGAGGACGAGGATGTCACCGCGGCCGACCGGTTGATCATCGATTCTCCGACGACGGCCGGGCTGATCGTGATGAAGGCGCTGGCGCCGGAACCAGGCCTGATGCCGCAGGCCCAGGCTTCGCTGGCCGCCTCGAGCTGCAAGGTGCAGACGGAGCCGACGCCGGCCAAACGCTGATCTGAACGCGATCAATTCTCCTGAAAATTTGCCTGCTTGTTGATCGCCTTGCCTGGCGGCTGGAGGCACTGTATTTCGTCAAAAGCTGCTCTGGAAAGGGAACGGGCCAGAATCCCGGTCGTTGCAATGGGCATGGGTGCTATCGGCGGGCGTTCCGGCTTCATCCGTTCACATTGTACGTCCGAGCGCGCGTCGCGCAACGACGCTGGAAGGAATCCATGAAACTTTCCCGCCGCGCATTCCTGGATCTGGCTGCGGGCGCTGCCGCGTTACCCACCGCATCGCGCTTTTCTTGGGCGCAAGTCTCTCCGACAACTTATCAGCGTGTCCGAGTCGCAACCGGACTGCTTGCCACATGGCAAAGCACCGCGTGGCTGGGAGCCGAATCCGGTCTCTCAAAAAGCGAGGGATCGATTTGACGCTGCCGGCTATTGCGGTCGGAGGTCCGGAGGCTGCGGCCGGGCTCATTCGCGGCGATTGGGAGTTCGCCCACACCGGGACCGTGCCTGTCGCGGAAGAAGTCCTCAAAGGCCGGGACATCGTGATCCTGGCAACGCCGACGTCGGAATTCTCCGACTCCTTTGTCATGACCAGGAAGGAGATCACCCAACTGTCGCAACTCGGCGGAAAGAAAGTCGGAGTGCTGACCGAGACCGGCCAAACCAGCGTGGCTGCTCGGATCACGGTCGAGAAAGCGGGTGCCACCGCGACCTACCTGCCTTTGATTAAGTTCGATCGAATCTTTGCTGCGTTGGCGTCCGGAGAGATTGATGCGGGCGCGCTGCCGATTGACCTGCGCTTTAGCGGCCAGATTAGCTACGGCTGGAATGCCTTCCCCATCTATTCCTTCGGTACGCCTTCCATATTCGCAACCACGCGGAAGCTGATCGCCTCCGACCGCGCGCTCGTGATGAACGTCATGCAGGGCTTTGTCGAGACAATCCATTTGTTCAAGACGCGGCCGGACATCGTAGTGCCGTTGCTGCAACGCTATGTGAAGATCGAAGATCGGAAGGCAGCAGAGGAACTGTACGCATTCCATGTGCCGGTATTTCAAAACGTTCCGCGACCGTCATTTCCAGGAATGCAGGTGCTGCGGGAATTTCTTGTAGCGAAATACCCGGCCGCGGCGTCGCTGAAAGAGTCCGATATTGCTGATTCATCGTTCATCGATGAACTTGAGCGAAGCGGATTCATCGACCG
>Ga0137403_10001359_pt1 | contig 30858 bp, 34 predicted proteins | sample CZOMad2_1_16fung_FD_122057 | JGI IMG/M metagenome (GOLD analysis project Ga0137403, IMG submission 122057) | Vadose zone soil fungal communities from Angelo Coast Range Reserve, California, USA - CZOMad2_1_16fungal (Hybrid Assembly) | ecosystem: Environmental > Terrestrial > Soil > Vadose zone... | reverse complement strand
CAACGGCAACGGCGACAGATACAGGTGTGCACGCTGGGCCAGGTAGGCACGGGTGGCTCACGCACGCATGTTGCCATCGCCAACACAGAGGAGACCAGGTCGATGGAGCCCCGACGCGATCCGCGCGATGAGCGGAATGTACAAGCCATCATCGGCGCGTTCCCCCGACCACCCATCCGTCGCCAACGGCATGCCCAAGGGATCGAGCGACCCTATCATCACGTTGATCTGCGGCCGCGTCGGAGCATCTTTGCTGTGCCCAAACGGCAACAGCCCCCCGTCGGTCACGTCGTGATCCCCCGAGACCGTCGTAGCATCACAGCGGATCACGTCCTGGGACAAGGCCTGGACTTCTATGCTGCAGGCCTTGAAGTCCTGTGCGATCGCATGCCAATACGTGGGCTTACGCAAGTGGGTGAGGAGATGACTGAGCCGGTCATCACTGAAATCGAGCGGCTCGATGCGCTGGCCGGTCAGGTGGCTCAAGGTGTGGTGCATGCCGGTGATGTACGCTTCCACCGACACCTTCCGGTGGTCCCCTTCGGTGAGGATATACGCCAGCCAGATCACCGCCGTCCAGCCCCAACTGACGCGCCGTTGTTTCCAGTGGCGCGGGAGATGCCGGTCGAGCACCTCGACCAAACCCATCTTGACCATCTGCCCGATGAGGAGCGCCACATCGTCGACCCGCTCCGTGATGATTACCAGATCACTTTGCCCCAGGATCTCCTGGGCCTGTTGTGCCAGTTGCACTCGCATGGTGCTCTCCTCTCCCAAGATTGAGCCGCTTGGGACAGAGCATAGCACTGGCATGTCATGCGTTGAAAATACCGGCGCCCCCGCTCTCAGAGCACCCTACGGAAATTAAGCTTGGGGATTCTTGGTAGAGCGAATGGAGAGTATAAGTACCTAAAAAAGGTTCATAAAATGCAAAACAAATCATATGGCGTAAAATTTTAATTTACTTAGTTTTTTACGGTACAAATCTTTTAATAAACCACGGCTAGTGAGGACAAAAATTTTTCTCTTGGCAAGATTGCCTGGTTTTGCCTTCTTGTGGCGCCTTCAAACATAAACATTTGGGCAAATTTATCAGGAAGGCCATAGAGATAGATCAAAAAAATTTGGAGCTCGCGAGTAGAGATCATTATGTCAGAGCAAAAAAGATTTGGAACCTATGGTTAGCCGCATGGCACGCGCGCAAATTTTTTTGGAGCCTCGTGCGCCTAGGCAGATGGGATGGATTTATCTGGACCGCGCGACGCCCGGGCTCATACCACGTGAACCCTCAACGAGAGAGGCGGCTATGAAAAATAAACAGCCCCTAAGCACAACGGCTCAAGGGCCCTGAGTTGGTGGGGGGCAATCACCCCAAGGCCGAATCTAGCGGCAACTGGACAAGGCGACAGAAGAGAGGGACATGCGAAAGCTCTCCACTATCAGGTGGCCCCCGCCGCGCGCGTCCACACAACATCGTGCGTGCGCAGGCAGGGTGGAAGCCGCTGAGCGACATCCGCACCGAAGTGTCCCCTCTCCTTTGTCAGCCCGTCATCCGGTTCAGCCCAGCGAAAAGGCCTTATTATTCTATCCTAGCGACAGAGGCTAGGTGTCAACGTTAACATATAGCTGATTTTACTGTGTCTTCTACCATCGAGGAGGACTTCCAGTGAACAGCCCAAGTCATCAGAGCGACCTTTCTATGATATTTGCTCCTGAGCAGTTTCTCCATACTCCAAGCTTTGAGGAAGCAGTCGAGGCCTGTGCGACCACCTTCCGGTATACCCGACAGGAAAGCCCGGTTGTACAACTTTTCTTGGATGCTGACCTCCGCCTGCATATCGGGAGCAACTCCTATCAGTTCACCGAAAAAGCCTTTGGCGATTTGTGCACCATCGTCAAAGTGCCGGCGACCTTCGCCAAAGACATTCCGCCCGATTTGGCATCCATCATTGTTGAGCGGCTCAAAATGGTCCATCAAGAAACGGCAGTGTTAGCATACCGGGAAGGGGTCATTGTCGGCATCATTGATCCAAGGAAGTGGGAGCACAGGCGAAAGCCTCGTCAACCTGACGATAATACAGTTCCCCAGCAGAAAATTCCCCGACCTCACTACCAACCGGTTCCCTATCGCCAGCTGATGCAAGTGATCCAAAAGATTTGGACCGATACCACTGGCGATTCTCGTATTACACTCGCCGATTCTGGCATGTTAGTCGAGATGGTGGGACCTTCAGGAGTGTTAGAGCCTCGACAAGGCGATATCACGCGCATTGGGCTGGCCGTTGCAGGCCGCGAGACCGGCGGGCCTGTGCCGCACGCACGAGGGTTCACACTCAGGCTTCTGTGCACCAACGGGGCCGTGCTGCCGACCTCGTTTCGGCATGTCGGGTTTAACACCGATTGGCGGGTCAGCTTTGCCCGACGGTTAGAGGCGTTTGGCGCGGCACTTGCGGCATTGGCGGTGGCCGTCGTGGATTGGCAACAGCACCTGCCCCAGACATACACCAGGCTGGCCACGGAACCGTTGAGCGATCTGCAGTTCTTTAATCTCTAGCGCCAAACGCGCTATGTATATAGGTTGACTCTCCACAGCGATGAGGAAGTGGATCGTGCGTTGAACGTGCCGCCGGAGCAGCGCCGAAAGCTAATCAAGGACTTCCGAGACCGCCAGGAGGAGGTGCAAAGATTTATCGGCAAGGGTATCGTCCCCCCACCGCAGCCGACAGACCTGCAGGCCTGGGATATCTTCAACGCCATTACCGCGCGAGCCCGCCATGAGAAGGTCTACCCGCGCCGCATCGCCCTTGAGGGGCTGGGTGGCGACGTGCTGCACACCTTTATGCCGGAATCGATGAATTAAAACGTGCTAGCGTCGGGCGTGGGTTTTTATATCTTTCGATAGACGAGGGATATCGACCAACGATGGCTCATAGCCAGGGCCCTCTGAGGCTTGGTCAGCCCGCTATGGAGAGGGTTGCGGCATCACAATTGAAGGCGGCGCGGAGGTCTGGAAGGGTCACGAGGACACAATTCCACCTGAGCTATGCATGCGTGGCGGCTGGGATGGCTTAGGTGAGGAGGCACAAGGATGATCTTTAAAAATTTCTACCATCGTCTCAAACGCTTCTCTGCCTTGTGCAGCTATCGCATAGCAGATTGCTTTGCCGGGTCATTGCGCCTGGATGCTGCGATACCGGTCAGACCATAGCTGTCCACTTAAGACATTCCAAGCCGTTCAGAGCGTCATTGCGCCATCACGAAACCCAAGGAGAACGAGGGCTTTCAGAGTCGGCGAAACCGGGCCCAGAGGCAAAATTCTCTTAAGTGGACAGCTATGCCGGTCAGACATTGGAGTTGTGCCTGCTCGGAGTGTTGGGCACGCGATGAACTGACTTTTACCTGCGGAAAGTGCGGCCATAAATTGCTGTGCACTACCAATTGAGAATTCTGCGGTGTGGGGATATCTCCATCCCCACGCCGATGAGGAGACCACGACGGACAAAATAACCACCAGCGCCGTCGCGACGGTTCCCGGCCTGCATTATGTCCGTGATTATCTCAGCCAGCAGGAGCAAGCACAGCTCCTCATCATTGTCGATAGGCATCCCTGGCTGCGAGACTTAAAGCGACTTGTGCAGCACTATGGGTACCGCTACGATTACAAGCGACGCATGGCGCCTCGCTCGATGTTCTTAGGTCCCCTTCCCGTGTGGGTTGTAACACTTATAGAACGGCTCGTGCACGACGGATGGGCACCACTTCCACCTGATCAGCTAATAAGCAATGAGTATATGCCCGGCCAAGGGATTGCCAGCCACATTGACTGCGTGCCCTGCTTCGGAGACCCCATCCTGGCGATTAGTCTGGGATCTCCCTGTGTGATGCTCTTCGGGCACCCGCGCACTGGTGTGCAAGTCCCAGTGTTGATTGAGCCGGGAAGCTTATACGTGATGCAGGGGGAGGGCCGCTACCAGTGGAAACATGGCATTATGGCACGCAAGAGCGATGTGTACAGCGGACGCCGAATTCAGCGAGGCCGGCGAATCTCGCTGACCTTTCGGACCGTGATCCAGCAAGCTTTCAACCCAACAGCTAAGGAGGCGGGACATGGATAAAATGGACGCAAGTATCGACACAGGTTCCGAGTCGGTGCAACAATCAAATCAGCCAGTAAAAGAGTACCTTTCAATCAAAGAGCTGTGCAAGCTGATTCCCTTCGCGGAATCCACGATACGGAATAAGATGATAAGAATGAACTTCTTTTGGGTGTCCATTAATCTAAACCGGGCGGAGGAAGGCCAGTCTTTCGATGGTCGATCATGAAGCGATGGCTTGAGGGAGAGGTGACATGAGAAAGCCGAGCGTACACGTTCGTTCGAAGCGTCAGCAGTTGTTCTATTACTTCAAGTGGCAAGGCGAGCGGTGCAAAGAGTATACGGGACTCTTGGATACCACCGAAAACCGAACCAGATGCCAGAGAATGGCCCGCGTCATGAGCGAGGAGATGGACCTGGGGACATTCAATTATTTACGCCATTTCCCGGAGGGTAGCAGGAAGTACAAGTTCACCGGCCATCCCGATAACAAGGTGACGTTGCGTCAGTATGCCGAGAACGATTGGCTAGCGCATATCAAAACCAAAGTCCGCGAGAAAACGGCGGAGGAGTATCTCAATGATATGTTGATCCCGAGGGTATTCCCTCCCCTTGGAGACATCGCCCTAAAGGACATCCGCCCTGAACATCTCGACCACTTTACGGGACATCTGAAAACCTTGACGTGGCATCGGTCATTACCCATCGGCGCGCAGGAGATCGAAGGGAGACCGTTAAGCCCGAGGCGCATTAACATCATTTTATTACGGGTGCGCCAAATCCTCGACCTGGCCTATGATCGCGGGTATATCCCAAAAAACCCTCACGGCTGGATCACCTTGCAAAAAGAGCGGAGACCGGATATTGATCCGCTCTCGTTTGATGAACGGGCAATATTCTTGAAGACGTTGCCCGAACGCTGGCAGCCTTATTTCATCGTCGCCTTTGACACGGGGATGCGTCCCTCGGAGCAGATGGCGCTGCATTGGCGACATGTAGATTTCAGAGCCAAGAGGCTTTGAATCAGACAAGGGGTGGTAAGAGGAAAGATCACCGCCCTGAAGACGGATGGCAGCTGGCGAGATATGGTTATGCTCCCGACTGTCGAAGAAGCATTGAGAAATTTGCCCGATAAACGTGGATATGTGTTCCCTAACACTGAAGGCGGATTTCTCGATCTGACGAATCTTCGCAATCGGGTGTGGTATCCGACATTAAAGGCAGCAGGATTACGGCCGCGAGACCTCTACTTATGTCGCCATACCTTTGCCTCATTGATGCTTCAAGCCGGAGAGGACCCAGCGTGGATCGCCCGCATGTTAGGGCACACCACAACCCGGATGCTCTACGAGCGCTACGGGAAGTTTATTAAGAACCGCACGCGGCAGGATGGAAGTGCGTATGTAGAGGTTCTTAGGAGAGGAGGAAACTAGCATGATGGAAACCACCCTAACCGGCATGATGGACGAAGAGTTGACCGAGGAATTGTCTAAGGTAGCCCAACGCTTTCGGGGGAAGCAGGTAAAGATTACGCTCCAGGAAGTAACCGACGAACCAAAATCGAGAGGGAGGAAATCTTAGTGTCCCCGAAGTGTCCTCCACAAGAAAAAAGGGTCACACCTATAAGGCGTAACCCTCTGCATTTATTAGGCGGGGCTGACGAGACTCGAACTCGCGACCTCCGACGTGACAGGCCGGCGTTCTAACCAACTGAACTACAGCCCCGCAAGGGAGGAAACCGGCGAGCCCGCTGTCACCGTGACTCACCTTGACGGCCGCGCTGCATAGCCTTCAAGACCACAAAACGCGTCCATCTCATGATAGGCGGAACAGGACTTGAACCTGTGACCTCCGGCTTGTAAGGCCAGCGCTCTTCCATCTGAGCTATCCGCCCAGCGGCTACATACTACATACTCACGCCAGGGGCGTCAAGCACTTTGTTGTCGCTTGTGCCTAAATTGTGTCCCCCAGCTGTCGAGCGAATTCTTGAAGATCGGCGGGGCTGTCGCGAATGATACGCCTCAGCCCATGTTCCAATATCCTCACGGCCTCTTATCTCTGCATGGCTTACAGGAATTTCAGCTCAACCATGAGATAGACAACCTGTCCCTGTGCACCCATGCTCCGCAGCATCGCCAGCTGCCCTGTCTCGCTTAACGGCATATGCAGAGGCGCGACAGGCTTTTGTATCGCACCTTTCCTTGTCATATCCGTATAGAAGATTTTGGACTGTCGCGGGCAAGGGCCGGCGAGACGCACTTAGGTATGCACAGGGTGACATTGGCGTGATGGCTGTTCTCTCCTCCCGATGGGGTCAGTGACCCTGAGGGGCTTCGCAACAGCGTTCTTGAGCGAAACTCATTGAGACTATAGCGAAGGGTATATTGACGCCAACCCTCCGGTCATTACAATAGCGCCAACTCCCCACTTCCAGCTGTCTATACCTGCTGTATCTCATGGGGCATCCTAATTGCCAACGCTGCCGCGGGCAAGGAGTCTGGCCATGACGTGCGCGCCGATCTTCTCGCCTCTGTGTCCAACGGTTTCTCACTTGCTTCCTCAAATCCATTTCCTCACAAGGACCCACGACAACACAGCAACACCGGAGGTGAGACATGAAAGACGGCACTGACCGCAGCGCATCGATCCGTCCCATCGGCAGCTGGCTCCTGAGGCTTCTCGCGTCCATGGGAGTCGTCATGGCGATTCTCAGTTGCCAGACACCGATCGCTTTCGCTGCCGAGTGCGGGGAGTGGACGCCCGTTGACGGCGAAAGGGACTTCGTTCCTGCCTATCCGGACACTCATACACAGTACTGGGTGTGGAGTTTTGCCCGTACCAGGAGATCCATGACCACGGCGTTTCGGATCAAGGGACAATTCCCCTATGCGCGCTACATGAGTTTTCAAACGTACAGCTCGACTCAGGGCGACGCGCTTCAAGACTTCCAAATTGTCCCCGATTCTGGCAGCGTCAATCCTTTTCAGCCTCAGATAGATCGCAGCGCTGTCACGCGCTCATACACTGTGTGGTTCGTTCCCCCCAATAGTATGCGGCACCAGAACAGCATCGAGATGCCCTCAGATACCTCATCGCTCAATCTCGTGCTCGCATCGTCAGGGCCGATCAGAATAGGCCAGACGGAGGGGTGCCGTTCCCCACGATCGAAGCCTTCGATGACAGAACCGGACAACCGATTGCATGTCCGGCGAGGGGCCGGCTGGTTAGTCTGTTTGAGGAGCCCAGAGAAGTGCCACCGCTCCCGTCGACAGAAGATCCCATCAGCTTCTACCACGTGACCGGTGCTGGGTTTGTTCCCAATGTTGTCAACGGCTATTTGGCAGCCCGACTGACTGATCCCGGTGAGGGAATACTGGCGGCACTGCGGTTTACGCTGCCGTCATTTCCCAATACGTACAACCAGCCAGGTACGGCGTTCACGGGACGTGAGGATGTGCGCTATATGGGGTTATGCGTGCACAGTGTCGTAAGCACGCTCACGAGCGAGTGTCTCTGTGACGATGAGTTACAGCTCACGCCTGGCAGCCACGACATCGTCAAGGTTGTCGTGGGACCGGAGGATAGTTCCGTGCGGGCGGCAGCCCTTGCCCGAGGCTACCATTACTTGAGTTGGAAAAACCTGAATGAGCCTCTGCTCATCTACCGCCAGCTCCTTCCACATGCGGATTTCTCGGGTTCTGTCGGTCTGGTCCCCGTGTACGACCCCGAGATGGATCGCGCTGAGCAACGGGCCGAATCCTTCATAGGAGCGTATGCGCCGACTGGCGTGGTCTGCAAGGTCAGTACATTCATGGAAAACGCGAGCGCATGCGGTCTTCCCTAACCTGGTTGCACTTCGTCCCGAATGCTTTTCAAGTGCTCTGCAAGATGAATCGCTAATGCCACAATTGTCAATGTAGGGTTAGCAGACTCAGATATGGGGAAAATCGAACTCCCGGCAATAAACAAATTCCGGATCCCCTGCACGCGACAATCTCTGTCGACCACCCCCGTTCGTGGATCACCACTCTTCCATAGAGCGCTCGACCCCACCTATCAGAGCTCGAACTGCTTGGGGAAAGACGTCAGATTTTCATAGCCATCGCTGGTGACCAGCACCGTATCTTCAATCCGCACCCCCCCAATGCCTAGATAATAGAGGCCAGGTTCGACCGTGACCACATGTCCAGGCTGTAAGGTATCGTCGCTTCGGCTAATGCGAGGCGGCTCATGGATCTCCAGGCCCACACCATGGCCTGTGCCATGGAAGAATCCCTGCACGCGCTCATCGATGACGCCGGTGTGATAGCCGGTGCGCTCAAAGAGGTCCTGAATGGCGGAATGAATAGCCTTGCCGGAGGCACCCGCGGTGACCATTTGAAGGCCCAACTCCTGCCCTTGGAGGACCGTGTCATAGACCCGACGCAAGGCGTCCGAGGGTTTGCCTTTGACGACCGTGCGGGTGATATCCGCGTAGTAGCCGGTCTTCGACGATTTGGGGAACACATCCATGACAATCGGCTGATGCGCCCGAAATGGACCGCTGCCCTCGTTATGAGGGTCGCAGGCATCGTCCCCACAGGCCACGATGGTGTGTTGGGCGATGCAATCGTTCTCCATCAGCTTCACATTGATCAGTTTCTTGATGAATTCAGAGGTCAGAGGCTGTCCTTCATAATAGAGCTGTCCTTGATGGATGTCAGCGGCTTTGATGACCTCGACGGCGTGTCCGATCGCTTCCTCCGTGGCTTGCATGGTGTGCAGGACGTGCTGGACTTCGTCTGGTGATTTGATGGCGCGCTCGGGGTAGAATGGCTCCTTCCGTGTGCTGATGCGAAAACCGCGCTCGCGCAGCGCGTCGGCCAGTTCGATACCGAAACTCGTGGGGACGATGAGGTCAGTCAGACCGAACTCATCCAGCAAGGCCTTGATGACATCGGCCGCCTTCGGCTCGGTCATCCCCTGGTCCTTCAGCTTTTTGTCATAGGCTGAGGAGGAAAGCACCACGTCGACGGTGGACTGTTGCTTAGCGCGATCGATTTCCAGATCGCTCATCAGGAGGATCTTTTGCGTCGCCGTTTGCATAAACACAAAGGAATCGGGCGCGAGGAATCTGGTAGCGTAATACAGATTAGCATCCCGTTCACTGGCGGCAACGATGAGCATTGCTGTATGGGCATCCATGGTCCAAAGATACTCCTTTCCAAGGTTGGATGAGATGGCTGAGATGATGCTCTGTTCGGGGTTGAAAACATCATAGCAGCTTTTAATAGTGGGTCAATAGCGAGCTTGGCACTGATGACGGTCTCCGCAATTCTGCGCCACAGTTCGGGAGTGCGATATAATAGCCCATTCACATCGCCCACATAGGGGAGGGGGGATTATGATCCTGATTACCGGCGCCACAGGCCGGGTCGGAGGCGCGACACTTAGACAGCTTTCCACCAGAGGCATGCCCGTGCGGGCGTTGGTCCGTAATGCTGAAAAGGCAGCCCTTGTGGCCGGCCTACCGGTAGAAACCGTCATCGGCGACCTGGCACAACCGCGCTCTCTGGAATCGGCGCTTGACGGCATCACCGCGGCACTCCTGGTATCACCCTTTGACCCGCATCAGGCGGAGCTCCAGGGCAACTTTATCGATGCCGCCAAACGGGCCGGTCAGGTGCATGTCGTCAAGATTTCAGGGTTGGGGACAGGGCTCGACTCCTCGGTCCGAAGTGGACGCTGGCATGCACAGACGGAAAAGCATTTGGAGGACTCCGGGTTGCCTTTTACGCATTTACGGCCGCCGTTTTTCATGCAGAACATCCTGCGGTTTGTGCCAACAATCCGCGCTAGCGGAGAGTTCGTGGGTTCCTTGGGCCAGGGCAAGGTGGCGATGATCGACGTCGATGATATCGCCGCCGTTACAGCCACGGCACTCACCACGGATGCCCATGCGGGCAAAGTCTATGTCCTGACGGGACCCGAAGCGCTTTCTTATTCGGACGTTGCTGAGAGGCTATCGCGAATCTTGGGTAGGACTGTGACCTACAAAGACGTGTCCTTGGCAGTCATGCGGGAACGGCTACTCGCCTCGGGTCTGCCCGAATGGCAGGTCGACTTCAGCAGCGCCCTCAGTGCCGGCCACGCCTCAGCCGTCACTAGCACGGTTGAGGCCGTGACCGGCAGGCCCGCACGAACCCTGGAGCAATTTATCCGAGAGCACGTGGTGCGGTTCACCGGCTAAAGGGGTGGCACCCTTCACCTTCAACTCCCTGCGCCGCATGTTCTCCGGCTGATCCTAGGGAGGAGCGTACCCCCATTACGCGATGGCTGCGACCACACGATCGCTATGACCATGTCGGGCGTCGAAGGTCGAGCAGTCCCCTAGGCAGGAGGTGGCGGCGGCGGCAACACGCGCGCTTTAACCTGGGACTGGAATCCATCCTTGGTATGTGTGCCATCGCAAAATGGTTTATTATTGCTTCCGCCGCAGCGACACAGGGAGACATATTCCCGCCCTGGTGTACTGAACGCGGCGCCGCTAGCGTCGCACAGCTCGATATCGCCTTCGATGCGCAGTGGACCATTGTCTCTGACCGTGATTTTCCCAGGCATATTCATCTCCCCTCGCTAGGAGTGCACTCATCAGACAGAACGACCGACATCGACAGGGAGGGAAGGGCGCCGGCCTCTCCCCCCGGATATGCGACTATATCACAAATCGCTTCCCATCAGGCGGTGAAATTTGCCTTGGGACGTATCGTATCGACCTCTGACACATCTTGAGCGAGCCTAAAGGCCTGGAGGAGCGCTCCCGTCTCCCCCTCAGCTCTGCGGCAGGTGATGTTTCACATAGGTCTCCCATAATTCTCCAAAGAAGAAGGCTCCGAAGCGGCTTAACGCTTGCAATGTTGCCGTGGTAGAGGCGTTGTGCACGCGGAATGACGCGACTTGTTCGATGAGGTCCCAGATAAGCACATGGAGCACGCCGCGGCCAAAGACCTGATCGCTTGGCGTGGTGCCGCGATAGATGGTGGTGAATAACGTCGTGTTTTCAGACCAGGCATCCCAGCCACGATCGTCACGGACTTCCTTAAAACCCGCCAGGAGGTAGGGCCGTCCATCGCTTGCCGTAAACTGTAGGGAGTAGCGTATGTTCTTGGTGTGCGCTTGCGGCGTGTCCACAAACATATTGAAGCGTCCGCGATCGATCATCCGTTTGCCGCCCAGGGATGCACAATCCACGTAGCCGCTCACGAGGGCTTCATGGTCGGGATTGTCGAGAAATACATCCAGGTGTTCGATCGCAATCCAGAGCCAGACGCTCAAGCGATTGCCTGCCTGACGGCCACTGCGCTCACCGGCACGATAATCCTCCAGGCTCTCTCCCTGAATGCCTGCCGTCAAATAACCCTTCACCTCCTCGGTAAAATGCAACCCTACAGGCGGCCGAACCTCAACGTAGGTGGTGCGATTGAAGGGCTTGGGTGTCATATCCAACGTGGCGTCGGCGCTCATCAGTGCAGCGCTTCTCTCGGCCAGCCCAGAGATCGTCAGCAGAGGATTGACCCCGACGGCGGTGGGGATGACTGACCCATCAACGACGAAGAGCCCTGTATGGATGCCGTTGAGGCCATGGGACGGATCATAGACCCGGCCGCGATGATCCACCACCCCCTTGGCGGCATCGCTCGCCATAATGCAGCCTCCGAGCGGGTGCACGGTGATGAGATTGTGGCCCAGAGTGCGGTGCCAACGCGGACTGGCAATGTATGTGCCGCCCAGGGCGGCGGTATGACCACGCATTTCAGCACTTAGGATACGGAGGTGGGGTTGATCGGGCGCGCCGCCCCACAGAAGTTGCACATGGCCATGATGGTCGAGGACCAGTGTGCCATCGGCGCTGTCATGACCGATGCCGAGATAGATCATCGAATGGTTCAGCGCCCCTTGCGGGTCATAGTGCAGCAGGTCGCGCCCGATACGCTGGCTTTCGGCCAAATAGTCGGCCAGGCCAGCGTCGGTATCCTCACCTTGAGTGAAATTGAGAAGGTGAATGGTGTGACGCAGGGTGTCAACCAACCCCCGGGGAAGAGCACCCTCTTCGATGATAAAACGCTCCGCCAAGCGAACTTTGTTCCGATAATCGGCCAGCGAGAGGATCGTCGGGCCAACGGCAATCTGGGATCGCTCATCCTGAACATTGCCAAATCCGAGGATGTCGGTTTGCTGATCGCTGTTGTAGGCGGCGCCTAAAAAATCCCCATTGCCGGAAAAGTTATGGCCAAGGGCCTCGGAAAGACTCATCCCGGCTTCACGTGAGCGCAGCAGAATCTCGGGGGAGCCCAGAGCGCCGGCGGCGAGGACCACCATGCTGGCGCGGAGAACCCCCTGACGGGAGGATTGCCCGTGGTCGGCATGATAGGTGTACTGCACCACATAGCCACCATCGGGAAGCTTGATCAGGTAATTCACCTCAACCTGCGTGAACATCTGTGCTCCCCGCTGTTTAGCCAGTGGGAGGTAGTTCATATACAGCGTATTTTTCGCCCGTACATTGCAGCCGGTGATGCAATCCCCACACAGTGTGCAGAGCCGCTGGTGCACACCGACGTGGTTCGGTTGGTCAGCATAGCGTCGGAAGTTAACTGCGACGTCGACATCGGCATAGCTTGCCCCGCGCGCGTTGGTAGATTTCCGGTGGGCTTCGAGCTTGCGCAACGCTGGCAGGTCACCGCCATAGGTCTCGATCTGCAGCATCTGCCGCACGGCGGCAAAATACTCCTCTAGGGTGCCGGCATCTCGATCCTGGCGGATTTCGGCTGGCCAACGTGGATGGTCAAAGAGGTCATTGTCCGGTTGGATGACGACGTTGGCATTAATGAGCGACGTGCCGCCGAGGCCGCTACCGACGAAGACATCGACGTCGCGATGGATGTGATAGTCATAGAGACCGAGGGGCCGATGGGGAGCTCTGACGGCCTTGACGATGTCATCGAAGTTATCCGGAAACGTTCCGGGGATCCACTCGCGGCCGCGCTCTAAAATGCAGAGCGAACGCCCCTGGGCCAGGCGCGCGCCGAGAATCGCTCCACCATAGCCGGAGCCAATGACAACTACACCGTAGCTATCTCTGAGGTCGCTAATCGGATTGGCGAGCGGTGCGTCCATCGAACTCTCCCCCTCTGATGAGGACGATCGGCAGATTGTAGCCCAACCATGCAATACGGTCCACCCTAACTAGCCGCCACGAGTCTACTTCACGCAGCAGCGGCTAGCAAGCGATGGCGTGACTATGTAGCAGCTCCCGAGGAATTTCCCACCGCAGTTCTTTAGGCCAATCTTGCCGTCCCTCATGCTGCTCATTGACGACGCGCGCATAATCCTCTTTCTGAGGGATACCCACGCCCGCAGCATCCGCGATTGGCGAATCGTCGCACTGCCCCCCTTTCCTTCACCCATGGGGAGCTGCAGTGGCGGCATGCGGGAAGTGGGTGAGAGGTAGTGCTTAGCAGCGGGTCATAGTATGTAAGCTTGTGGCGTCACGTGAAAGTCACGAATTAAGGAATTCTTGAATTCATGAAGTTGAGAAATCGTGAAATGGTAATGGAGATGAAATCCGAGGGCTGGGTGCCGAAGACTCGAAGTCTTCCGCACTGATATGGCACCACCCATCCGCGCGGATGGTGCCGGAAGGTCCAGCCTGCGCGGATGGGGGTCCGCCTATCTTCTCTACTCGATAAGGCTGTATGGTTGAGTCGCCATCGAGAGGGCGCCCTGGGCTATAGCCATCTCGATAGCTGCTTCTGCGCGCAAAGGTTTAAAGGCTTCGTGCTCGGCATCCCAGCACGTCTTGAGGGCTGAGAGTTTTGCCTGCTGACGCACGGATGTGCGTGCTGCCCACCACTCTTTAAGCTGCTGGTACCAGCTCGCGCTGCGGCTCACGTAGCCTATTCCTATAGGAGTTCCCCATACAGTTGCATGTCCGTGTGATCGCATGATGATCTCCTTCTCGTGTGTTGCCGCCTTCTATGCTATATGGTTTGACCAACCAACCGCTTGGTTCATACCATAGGCCTCTACCAGCCAACAATCCAACGAATTGTAATCATGCAAATGATCAATAATATTCATGAGTGCGTGGCAAAGCGATCAGGACGGACGGGACTGCTGTGGGGAGCGAAGCCGGCTCACGGACGCGAGCGCTGCATGAGGCACGACGGGCGTCGGCAGGATTCCTCGCCGGACGAACGAGCAGCCCCACGAAGCACCCCTGGCGATCCCGGGCAATACCCAAAAGAGCCAGGTCTTCGATCGGAGCGCGATTAGGTTACTCTTTTTGCCCGACGACATGCATTATCTCCGCCAGGAGATAATGCTTACAGAGGACTTCCCTCCCCCGCTCATCACGACAGAAGAGCAGGAGAGAGACAGGGAGTTAGCGAGTGTTGGCCGTAACCTTTTTCACAGACTTGGCCTGGGGCCCTTTAGGGCCGGGGACCACCTCAAACTGCACCTGATCCCCTTCATTTAGAGACTTGAAGCCCGACTCTTCAATAGCCGAGTAGTGAACAAAAACATCTGGACCATTGTCCTGCGTGATGAAGCCAAACCCTTTTTGCTCGTTAAACCACTTGACGGTACCGCTGGCCATGGCTAGATCCTCCTGACCGGGGATTAAAAGAAAGCCGCCGCGCATGATCGAACGGTCATAAAAAAACCGCAACCAGCCCTGGTATCGCCGTTGCGGTTCCTTGATGTCTCACAAGGATCTTGCACTGCTGGCACATAAACTACAATGGTCATATCATAGCAAATGTCAGACGTGGCGTCAAGGAATGCGACCAGTCGGTAGCAGGCCAGGAGCGACAACCTTCACGGCACCAGGGCTTCAAGGTAGTGTACCTCATTGAGGGTCGCTCCTTCCCAAACCTGCTGTCCTGGAAACTGAAAATGTTCACTGAGGTGTTCGCAATGTGAAATGGTGGCATGTTACCGCTTGCGGTTTCCACCCGCCGATTACCGATTGGGCTCGACCACGGCGGCGGCGGGCTGCCGAACCACAAAATGGCCGGCGGGCATGCGTGCGATCGCATGGGCTTCGTCCCCTATGCCTGTCTCCTCTGCATAGAACTGATGCCACCACTTGGCTGCGGCCCAGATCGCTTCCGGACAACTCGAGGCCGATGATAGACCAGGTGTCAGCCCGATACCGGCGATGCCATACACCCCTTCGACGAATGCCGCACTGGGGAGCCCTTGTCCCGCGAGCAAGGGATTTGCCACCTGACCGACACTCCAGATGTACCCGAGCCATGGGAGCATCAACGTCGGGAGATCGATCACACTCCGTTGGGATTTGACCCGATAGATATTCCGGCGTATAGGGCGCTCATCATCTGTAATAATGAACAACGGCGATGTTGGGAAACCGCACAGGATCATCGTACTCCTCCAGCCGGCAGGTCCGAACCCCATTGGTGCGCGGCACATCGGACGGGTCCGTACTCCCATCGAGTGGCGCCGAGGCAAAGGTTTCGCCGTCCTCAAGGATGCCAACTAACGACCAGAAACTGGGTAACAGGTCGCTTCGGACATGTGCTTGGGCCACCCGGATGCGGAAGTGTGCCAGGGAGCTGCCCCCTAACAGAAGAATGCCACTTGTAGTCCCCAAGCGTCCTAGCCATGCACGATTGGATTCACGCCGCTGCGCAGGCACATCGCGCAAGGATGCGTTCGGTGCCATTGCCTGTGAGTGCCGTATCACGAGCATCGATGCCCTCCTAGTGTAAGAGTCGTTGGTGGACCGTCTCTCCAAAGCCTGCGCCTAGGCTAGACCCCTGTCGACCTACAGGCCAGAGCCTCACGGTCATACGGACATGGGCGCCGGTGGCCGCAAACTCCAACGTCAGAAAATGGCTGGTGAGGGGTGAAAACGTCTCTTCCTCAAGTGTGTGCACCTGAGCCCTGGCTACCCCCGGAAGGACCAAAGGCGGGAAAAGGTTGGGCGCCTCTTCCCAGGAACCTTCTGCTAACTTATCGACCAGCGACATCGGCGAGGAGATGACTTCAATCAGCTCGCCTCCGGAGGTGGGAGTACACCAGGCGATCCGACCGTAGTGCACATCGCCGCTGAGGATGACGATCGAGTGGGGGGACTGTGCGAGCAGTCGGGCGAGCTGACCATACTGGCTATAGTCCGGCAAATTCCAGTCGCCAAAGGTACCGCGGAGGAGGCCAGTTTTTTCGCTGCAGAGTGGCTGCCCGACGACGAGAACGCCGGGCCCCGGCAAGTTCTGAATCCACTGCGCCACAGCTTGAAAGTCGGTCTGCTGCTTGAAATCCGTGTGGTTAGAGCTGCGGTTCGACCGCGTGTCGGCGATGAGAAACGACAGCGGGTCCACGGTAAACGTCGCGATGGGGGCAGGATTCTGGAACATCTGGTAGAACTGGCGTGCGGTGGTGAACCACTCCTGGCGACCGCTCCTCGACCAGGTATCACGAATGATCGTCGCGGCATTGGGTGCATTATTCCAGTATTCGTGATCGGCGGGGGAAAAATAGTTCGCTCCCTGCGTGAGCAGTTGCCGAAACCCCGGCTCCTGCATCCACGTATCGCGGTAATTGCGGAAAAATTCCACTTCCAGCTCCGAGACATCATGCGTATGCCAGAGGTAATGTACCCACGGATCATCGCGGTATACCTGGTCGCCGCACAAGATTTTCACGTCAGGGCGCGAACCGGCAGGTAGCTGGCCGTACGTCCGAGCCACGGCACCCTCGTCGTACTCCCGTTTGCAAAAACCGGAGCCCAACAGCACCGTAAAGGGTTTCTCCTCAAGCGTTGGCAGTTGTGGCGGCAGCGTGGTGAACCTAGCATCGGCTTGGGGCTGTCCATTGACGAGGAGTTGCACCGTCATAGGGGTACGCGGTTGCAGCCCCGTGATGGTCACATGCTGGTAGTCGAGGTGGTGCGTCCCTTCTCGAGCAACCCAATGCTCCCAAGCAGCGGCCAGGGTGTGTTCGCCCAGATGTGAGACAAGGCGGACTTGACCCGGGCCGAAGCGCTCGTCGATGGCGCCGACCCAGATCGTCGCCGTGCTCGCTGAAACTTCATCAGGGACTACTAGATAGGCCATGTCACGCCTCCAGTGCACGCGAATATCGCCAGCCTATGTCACCGGCGCGCTGTCAGCAGTGCACCCGCATCAAGAAATAGGAGCAGGCGGGCTGATCCTGGCCCAGAGCCAGCTAGCAACGCAGCGCCTGTTGCACCGGTGTTGTCTGGAGCGACAAGGTCTCAGACGCGGTATCGATCCACAAACTGCCATCTGCCTAATACACCGCGGTGGGCTCGACGGAGCTGTCAAATGCGGCCCGGCGCAGGCGCTCTTCCCAGACCAATCGCGTATCCTTGACAAAGGACCCCTTCGAGAATGAATTACCCCAGATGCGACGGTTGGCATAGTCGATCTCCACACCGCCGTGGTTGACGAGCGTCGCCAGCGGGAGCGAGGGGCTCTCGCGCTGGGTCGTTTGAAGTTCGACCGTCGGGCGGGTGCTGAAGTCGTCCGGGATGGCGGCACCGCGGGCCACGGCCTAGTACAGAAACAAGAGACCTTGTTGGCCATGGGCTCGCCCCTATTCCCCTTTACGACGGGGGGAGCATGGAAGACACCTGATGCCTAGTGAGGTCTCCTGAGCAGGCACTAGTAAGTATATGCTTTCTCATCAATGGTCGCAGTAGCATTTCGAGCTATGATGTATGCTTTCACTCAAGACTCCGAAGAAGCTTTGTGAGAAGGAACGCCATGGTCAAATCGACGGGAGCGCATAGAGCCCGTGGCGCTTGACGCTCCTTGGCATGTCGGATGGGTGTGTGGTATGATTCAGGCGGGTTCATGGACGTCACTGTGATCTCTGGGCTTCACTTTGAAGGGACTGTGGAGCAGACATGGCCCCTTTTCTGCTGTGATATCGAGCATCTTCATGGTTCTCATGCTCCTCACGTGCATTGGTGTGCACCTCAGAGCAGAAACAGTAAACTCGGTGTGGTTAATCGCCCCTCACCCTCATCCGTTTCTCGCCGCAGAGCGAGCTAGCGCGAGAGAAAGCCTTGTCACCGACGACGAAATATGCTAAGAGTGGAAAAACATAAGCGGAAGGACGCGCCGTGCACTCGAGATCTATCCAACGTCAGTCATGAAAGGCAGACTCCCATGAACAATGATGTATTGCTTGACCTGCGTGACCTCAAGACCTCCTTCTTCACTTCTGATGGGGTCGCGAAGGCCGTTGATGGGGTGAGCTATCAATTACATCGCGGCGAGACGCTGGGGGTTGTCGGTGAATCCGGCTGTGGGAAAAGCGTGACGGCGCTCTCCATTCTGCGCCTGGTCCCTGATCCCCCGGGGCGTACCGTGGGTGGCGAGATCATCTTCGAGGGCACCAATCTTCTCAAACTTACGCGCGCTGAGATGCGGCGCATCCGCGGCAACGAAATCTCGATGATCTTCCAAGAGCCGATGACGTCCTTGAACCCTGTCTTCACCATCGGCAATCAGATTTCAGAAGCCATCATCCTGCATCAGGGCCTCAGCAAACGTGATGCGCTCGCGAAATCCATCGAGATGCTGCAGAAGGTGGGCATTGCAACCCCTGAGCGTCGTGTGCATGAGTATCCCCACCAGCTCAGCGGCGGCATGCGCCAGCGCGCGATGATCGCCATGGCGCTGTCCTGCAATCCCAAGATCCTGCTCGCCGACGAGCCGACCACTGCGCTCGACGTCACCATTCAGGCCCAGATTCTCGACCTCATGTTCAGTCTGAAGGAAGAGCTCGGCATGGCCATCATCCTCATCACCCACAACCTTGGGGTGGTGGCTGAGTCGGCGCGGCGTGTCGTCGTCATGTACTGCGGCAAAGTGGTGGAGGAAGGACCCGTTCTGGAGATCTTCAAACAACCGCAGCATCCGTATACCCAAGGCCTCTTGCAATCATTGCCGCGCCTCGAGGAGAAGGCCACTGGCCAGAAACAGCGGCTGATGGAGATCCCGGGCATCGTACCAAGCCCATATAACTTGCCAAGCGGGTGCATGTTCCACCCGCGCTGTCCAAAAGCCCAAAAGATCTGTCAGGAACAGGAGCCCCCTCTGGAGAAGGTGCCGGGTGGCCATGACAGCGCCTGCTTTTTCCCGGGGTAATCGAGGTAACACCTGGACTGCATGGGGAATGAACCATGGCCCAACCATTATTGCAAGTCAAGAACCTGAAAAAATATTTCCCCATTAAGGGGGGGATCCTCTCCAAAACCGTCGGCTACGTACAGGCGGTAGACGGCATCAGCTTTGATCTGTACCCTGGCGAGACGGTGGGATTGGTGGGTGAGAGCGGCTGCGGCAAATCGACAGCGGCACGGACGATCCTACGTCTGATCGAACCGACCGGTGGCGAGGTGTTTTTCGAGGGGCAAGACATCCTCAAGCTCGGCAAAAAGCCGATGCGTGCCCTCAGACGCCAGATGCAGATCATCTTCCAGGATCCCTATGCTTCTCTCAACCCCCGTATGACTGTGGCCAGCATCGTCGGCGAGCCGCTTGAAATCCATAAGATCGCCAAGGGTCGGGCGAAAGAGGAGAGGGTGGCCAACATCCTGGAGAAAGTGGGCCTTCGTCCAGAGCATATGCGACGCTATCCCCACGAATTCAGCGGTGGACAGCGCCAGCGCATCGGCATCGCCCGTGCTCTAGCCCTGAACCCCAAGCTGATCATTGGGGATGAGCCAGTATCAGCGCTCGATGTGTCGATCCAAGCCCAGGTGATCAACCTACTCGAGGATCTCCAACGCGAGTTCAACCTGACCTATCTGATTATTGCCCATGACCTGAGCGTGGTGGAGCACATCAGCAATCGCGTGGCGGTGATGTATCTCGGCAAAATCGTCGAGCTCGCCACCGACCGGGAGCTGTATCAAAATCCCTCGCATCCCTATACAGAGGCGCTGCTCTCGGCTGTGCCACGTCCAGATCCGTCCATCAAGAAACAACGGATCCTCCTCCCAGGCGACGTGCCCAGCCCGATCAACCCCCCCAGCGGCTGCCGCTTTCATACCCGCTGCCTCTATGCCAAGGCCGATTGTAAAACGGTTGAGCCGGCGCTGCAGGACATTGGGGGCGGTCACTACGTGGCCTGCCATTACTGGAAGGAAGTGCAGGCAAAGCGCTTGGGGACACCCGCATAGCCGACGATATGCTGGGAGGGGCAGCCCACGGCTGACCGCATGCTGGGAAGCCGTGCACATGATCATCGACGCGGCACGATGACGCCGCCTGTGGCCTCATGATCCAAATGCTGCATGTCTCCAAGAGCTTTGCGGCCCATTCCCCTGCTCTTGCAGATATCACCTTTCGGGTAGAAGCCGGGGAGTTCACCGTTCTCACGGGGCCTAGCGGCGCCGGGAAGACGACGCTGCTGCGGCTTTTGTATGCGGCGGAGCGGCCGGATCGTGGGAATATCATCGTCAATCGCCGCAATGTTACACGTTTGGCTCGGCGCCGAATTCCAGAGTTTCGACGCTCGATTGGCATTGTCTTTCAAGATTTTAAGTTGCTTCCCACCAAAACTGCCTTTGAAAATGTTGCCTTCGCACAACGGGTCCTGGCGGTTCCCGAACGCGAGGTCCGCCGACGGGTGGCAGCCGTCCTCAAGCGCGTTGGCATCTCCCATCGCAAGGATGCGCTGCCGCCACAACTTTCGGGCGGCGAGCAACAGCGCGTAGCGCTGGCCCGAGCCTTGGTCAATGAACCGGCGCTTATCCTGGCCGATGAGCCGACGGGTAACCTCGACGACATCTTGGCGCAGGAAATTATGGCCTTGCTCTACGAAGTGAACGCCGATGGCACGACCGTTTTTCTCGCCACGCACGACCGTCAACTGGTTGCTTTGGCTCCTGGGCGTGTCTTGACCCTCGATCAAGGGCGCCTGCTCTCGAATTAGTCAAGGGTTGTGCTGAATTTCCATGTATTTTCTCCGGGAAGCGCTACGGAACTTTTATCGCCATCGTCGTGTCAACGCGGTGGCGATCTTTGTGATTGCCACGGGCATGCTCCTGGTCAGTGGCGTAGCACTCGTCTATGTGAATTTTCGTAACTTCGCCGCCTATTGGGGAAGCCAGGTCCATATGGTGATTTACCTGCGCGATGCTCTCACCCCCGAACGCCTCGAGGCCTTACGAATCGCCCTGAGTCAAGCCCCAGAGACGGCCTCTCTAGAATACACCTCGAAGGAGCAGGCCATGCAGCAGCTGCGTGCGCGCCTGGGGGAGGGAGCGAGGATTCTTGAAGGTTTGCAGACCAACCCGTTGCCGGCATCGTTCACCGTCACGATACGCGACGAGTTTCGACGGCCCGAGCTCTTGCGCGAGAGCGTCGAACGCTATCAGCAATTACCCGAGATCGAAGAGATCGACTATGGCGAGCGCTGGCTGGAGCGCTTTCACACCCTCGTCTGGACAGTGGAAATCGGCGTGATCGGTATCGGGGGGATTATGGGTATGGCGGTGATGTTCATCATCGCGACAACGGTGCGCCTGGCTCTGCATACGCGTGCCGAAGAGATCGAGATCATGCGATTGGTGGGGGCCACGCTATGGTTTATCAAATTTCCCTTTTTTCTCGAAGGCATTCTCCAGGGGATGCTGGGGGCGAGCCTCGCCGTCGGCCTCTGCTATGGTCTGTTTGCCGTGTTAGTGGACTGGGTTAAACCGATGGGTGAGCTGCTCTTCGACTTCTCCCTTCTCCAGTTCCTGCCACTGCCGATGATCGCCAGCATACTGCTGGGAGGGGCAGTGTTGGGAGGGTTGGGGAGTTTGTTCTCCCTCAGACGCCCTACCTCACCCGCATGAACATGACGCTGACGCGATACCGCCATTGTCCACAACGGCTTCGACGCCTGATCAGATGTGGCACAGGCTGGCGGCTCGCCATTGGGCTGTTCGCCATCGCGCCGATATGGTCTCTGATGTGGACGCTCCAAAGTGTTGCAGCACCGGGGGAACTCGATCAACGACTGAAAGAGGAACGCCAGGAATTGAAGGAGGTCAAGGATCAGCTTAAAGGGTATCAATCCCGTTTGGACCAGACTAAGCGTCACGAGCGCAACGTAGTGCAGGCCCTTGAAGAAAGCGACCGCTTGCTCCAACAAAAACGGCGCGAACTGCAGACCAATGAACGCAACCTCAAGCTCCAGACAGAAAAGCATGCCGCTCTCGTCAAGCAGATGGACGAGCTGACCCAGCAACTGCAGGCGCGCCAGGGGTACCTGCATACCCGTCTGCGTGCCCTCTATAAGCAAGGACGCGTTGCCTATCTGCCTTTTCTGCTCTCAGCTTCCGACATGACCGATTTCTTCATGCGAGTCCGCTACACGGTCAAGCTCGTAGAGTACGACGCCGACTTGCTGCAACAGCATCGTGACAACCTCGATGCCCTAGAACGCACACGGCGATCCGTGAAAGGGCGCGCCGACCAGTTGCAAAAGGCGCACGCACATGTGTCCGCTAAACAGGGGGAAATCGAGGAAGAACAGTTGAAAAAAAACCAGCTCCTGACGAAAATCCGTGACGAGCAGGGAACATACGCGAGCGCCATGGGGGAGCTTGAAGAATCGTCGAAGCGCCTCATGGTCCTCATCGCCAAACTCGAGCGCGAGCGCAAACGCGTTCTAGCGCAGCAAGCCCAAGCCGAACGTCGCCGACAACAGCAGGCGCGGGCGACCCCGACACGAGGAACTCCCGTCCCTCCCGCCGAGCGCTATTTGGACGGCGATAGTAAGTTTGCGAAGCTCAGAGGACAACTGGCGTGGCCAATAGCGGGAAAGCTGGTTTCGACCTACGGGAAGATCAAACACCCCATCTTCAATACCTACATCTTCAACAAGGGCATCAGCATCGGTGCCTCACCTGGGAGTGACTTTCGCGTCATCGAAGCGGGGCAGGTGCTCTACGCTGACCGGTTGAAAGGCTACGGTACCCTCTTGATTGTCGACCATGGAGATAGTTATTATAGCCTATACGCCCATGCCTCGGAGCTGATGGTGCAGGTGGGCGACCGGGTCACACGGAATCAAGTCGTAGGGAAAACTGGCGAGGGCGCAGCGCTCAATGGACCCGCGCTCTATTTCGAAATTCGGCATCAAGGAAAACCGGAAAACCCGCTCGAATGGCTTGCCAATAATCGACCATAGCCTGAGCCCCGAAGGACTCTGCGCACGCGTGGCGGAAGCGGCGAAGACGAGAGAGTGGATAGCCGGCAGAGGATCGATTCGCTGCAAGGACCAGGGAGGAGAAGGGCATGCCAAGGTTCTTCGGGGGTAAGCGAGTTCTGCTCGTTGTGCTGGTGCTGGTGTCAGCCAGCTTTCTCATCGGGGCGGGTATGGCCAGGCGTGTTCTGGCACGTGGGGACGATTATGAGAATCTACGGGTGTTCACCGAGGTGCTCTCCCTCGTGCAATCGAATTATGTCGAGGACATGGAGAACAAGAAGCTCGTTGAAGGCGCTATCAAGGGGATGTTGAAGACACTCGATCCGCATACCTCCTACATGCCACCCGAGATGTATAAAGAGATGCAGGTCGAAACCGAAGGGCAGTTTGGGGGACTGGGTATCGAGATCACCATTCGGGATGATCAGCTGACCGTGGTGTCCCCGATCGAGGATACCCCAGCGTACCGGGCGGGGCTCAAATCCGGTGATCGCATCCTCAAGATCGATGGGGAGCCAACGAAAGACGTCACACTCATCGACGCTGTGCGGAAGATGCGAGGCCCCAAAGGCACACCAGTCACCGTCACCATCATGCGGGAAGACTTCGACGCGCCGAAGGATTTTATTGTGACCCGCGATGTCATCAAGATACGCAGTGTCTCCCAGCGTAAACTGGATGATGACATCGGTTACGTGCGGCTGCGGAATTTTCACAAAACCACGGCGGATGAGCTTGAAGAGGCCCTCCATGAGCTGGAAGAACAGAAGATCACCGGTCTAGTGCTCGACCTCCGGAACAACCCCGGCGGCCTGCTCAATCAAGCCGTCGAAATCGTGGATAAGTTCGTCAGCAAAGATCAATTGATCGTGTACACACAGGGTCGCGTGCGGAACCAGAACATGCGATTTTCCTCCAAGGGCGATCGTCCGCATCTCGAATATCCGCTGGTCATCTTGGTCAACGGCGGGAGCGCCAGCGCGTCCGAGATCGTCGCCGGCGCCCTGCAGGATCATGGCCGAGCGATCGTCCTGGGAACCCAAACGTTCGGTAAAGGTTCCGTGCAAACCATCATCCCGCTCAGCGATGGGTCTGGCCTGCGGCTGACGACGGCGCGTTATTACACCCCCAAAGGTTATCTCATCCAAGGCAAAGGCATTACCCCGGATATCAAGGTTGAGAATAAGGCAATCGAGAAAGCAGAGGCCCCACAAACACCACGCAAAACGATCCGGGAGAAAGATCTCCCCAATACGCTGGATAAGGAGAGAAAGGAGAAAGAAGACTCTGAAGGCACGCCAGAGCGCCAGCCAGCAGACCCTGAGAGCCGCGCGTCGACGCCTGAGGAGGATCTCCAGCTCCAGCGCGCGGTGGAGCTCCTCAAAGGCTGGACCATCATCATGAAAACGCTACCCATGACGCAAGCCGCTCAGGCGGGAGCTAAATAATCGAGGACTGACTCACGATTGCAACCACAGATGTACACAGATGCAGAGTGCATATCTGGGTCCATGTGTGGTTGCCCACAGATCTCGTCCGTTGAATACTTGGGCACCGAGCTGGTCAGAGGAATATGACACGAATTTTAGGTATCGACACCAGTTGTGATGACACGTCGATCGCCGTTGTCGCCGACGGCACGACCATCTTGTCCAATGTCGTGGCGTCACAGGTCGACGTCCATCACCGGTACGGTGGCGTCGTTCCAGAACTGGCGTGTCGCAAGCACATCGAGGCCATCGGACTGGTCTATCAGTCAGCGCTCGATGAGGCGGGCCTGAGGCTGGCGGACCTCAATGCCATCGCGGTGACGCATGGTCCAGGCCTGATTGGAGCATTGCTGGTGGGGGTATCGTTTGCCAAGTCGCTGGCGTATGCCGCCGCCAAACCCCTCATCCCGGTGAACCATCTCGAAGGGCATATTTGCTCAGCGTTTCTCGAAGCGCCCGACCTGGCCTGTCCGTTCGTCTGCCTGGTGGTCTCCGGCGGTCACACGGACCTGTACTATTGTGCGGCGCCGGGTGCTTACCGTCTCCTCGGCCATACGCGTGATGACGCTGCCGGTGAGGCCTTTGATAAGGTGTCGAAGTTATTAGGGCTTGGCTATCCCGGTGGGCCGGTGATCGATCACCTAGCCCGCGAGGGGGACTCACAGGCCATTCGTTTTCCCCGCGCCTATTTGGAGAAAGATTCCCTGGATTTTAGCTTTAGCGGTCTCAAAACCGCGGTCCTCCATTATGTACGTAAGCACGCAGCGCAACAGGTGGCGGATCTGGCGGCGAGCTTTCAGCAGGCGGTGGTGGATGTCCTGGTGGCAAAGACGCTCGCCGCCGCTCGCCAACACCAGGCGAGTCGTGTGGTGGTCAGCGGGGGCGTGGCCGCTAATTCGCAGTTGCGGCGTGAGATGCATGCTGCCTGTGCTGCGGCTGAGTTGCAGTTGGTGATTCCGCATCCACGCCTGTGTACCGACAACGGAGCGATGATTGCCGCGGCAGCGTATTGGCGCTTGCACCAGGGTCAGTCACCGCTCCAGGGCGAAGCCCTCCTAGAGCTCGATGCCACGACAGACGATAGCCTGGCAGGGCTCTGACGTTTCTGTCATCTGGATTGACCCTCGCTCGTTGGAGGCTCATCGGTGCCCTGCCCGAACCAGAGGATGTGGCCATCAGGGTCTCGCACTTCAAATTCCTTCATGCCGTAAAACGTCACCCTCAAGTCGCTCACCTGAAATTCTTTCCATTTCGTTTCTGCATACAGGTCCACGACATTTTCCGGATAGAAGTAGTATATCGCCGGCCACCCCTCGTCCCGCGAGGGATCGATCTGATCCACTCGAATCGCCGGACCACCCGATTCGGAGAGCATCAGGTCGCCATCGCCTGATTTGATCCAGGCCCACCGCCACTGGTCGACGGTCTCGCGTGGGCTGACGAGTTCAAACCCCGCCAGCTGTTGATAAAAATCCAAATTGCACTCGATGTCCGACACATTCAGCATTGGCGTCAAGCGCTTAATCCGCATCGTACCTCCTATCGAGAAAGCGCCTGCACCGCGCCCGGAGAGCTCCACCCTTGCTCAAAGGGACGGGGATGAAGGCGACGATCTATGCGACCTGGGTGACACCTCGAGCCGGGTCTGCCTCTGCCAGGACATGAGGCCTGTGGCTCGTATGGAGATAATCGGCGAGCAATTTGCCAGCCATCGGCCCACGACTGAAGCCTGAAGACGCTAACCCACTGACGATGTATAGATGAGGGCGCTGCACGATCCTGCCGATGATCGGCGCACCATCGAGCGGGAAGGACATCAACCCAGCCTATGTCCGTGTCACAGGCAGCTCTCGCAGGAATGGGAGAACTTCGGCGGCATGCCCATGGTTCATCTCGCTGCCAGCGGAGTCCGGTTTCTTCTGATACTCGACCAATTGCCGATCACCCCCGAAAATGATCTCACCAGTGTGGGTCTGGCGCCCGTACAGATGCCGGGTCAACCGCTGTTGTCCGCGATGTGTCAAGTAAGGTGGGGTCTGGGGGTCGTTTCCGGGCGCCGTATGCCATTGTAGTGACGACTCAACTGCCGAGATGGTATGAATCAGCCGCGGGGGCAGAGGATCGCTGGCCCACATCTGGCCGCGCACGGGCACGATCGGGATGCGCAAGCCCAGCATGGCGCCGATACCTCCACACCAGGCGCCAGCAGCAATGACCAGGGTTGCTGCCTGGTAGGAACCCTGGGAGGACTCAACCCGATAGGAATCATCGCTCTGTGACTGAATTCCTGTCACCTCATGGCTCAGGAGGATGTGCGCCGCGCTCCGCTCCGCGGCACTCGCGAATCCCCGCGTTGCCTTCTGGGGATCCGCTTGCGCTCCGAGGGGCATATATAAACATCCCAACAAGGCGGGATAGGCACAATTTTACATTCCGATTCATCGTCTGATAACTCGTGGACACCCGGAGACAATAGCATGGTAGTCTAACGTCCGCCAGCATTTGGCGCCACTCCCATCTGGATCGGACCGGCACAATTTCACTTTTCATTTGGTGGCATAATAAAGTGTATTGCGGCGAGGAGAGGATAGGGGCGGTACATCGGGAGTGTCGTGGGCGTATAGGTCAAGCCTCTTGTCAGTTTTAGGTCGGCTCTTCATAGCAATACAAAGCCCAGTCTTTGAGAGGGGCAGGTGGAATGTATGCATAACCCGACCAACAACAGGCCATGGTCACGACACACTCATCAAGCGGCTAGCGTAGGATTACGCGCGCATGGTGGCGGTACTCGGGTTGTTCATCCGGTACGAGCGCGTCTTTGTGCGCTCATGACAGCCTGCTCGGCAGTAGTGGCAGCCCGCGCCGCTGTTTGTAAAAAATCTCCTTCGCCCGACTATGGACACAATTGCTGCGAAGAGAGCCCAGTGGCGTTTTTTACAAAGCTCCCCCTGATCATGCCTGCATTTGAGATGGTATGGTGTGGCGCGCGAAATGGGCGGGTCGTGACCAACGCCGTGCGGTCGCCGGTGAGGCCGGCGACGCTGTGGATACGAGTGGTCTCAATCGCCTCGGCGAGGGTCATCGCCGGCAGGATGGTGGTGAGTCGCCGTGCCAGCATCGACTTGCCTGCCCCAGGGGGGCCGAGCAGGAGGACATTGTGGTCAGAACGCCTGCATGCACTTCAGCTTCGGCATACGTTCCAGGAATGCCGATGCCAGTGCCGTGGCCCCGCTCTCGAAGCCGGAGCAGCGGTGAGGACGACAATCATGTCAACGCCTCCAACAACGCCTTGGCCTCCTGGAGATCGACGGTGTCAAAGCCCTCGGTGAACCAGCCGTAGATGGGTGCCAGCAGCTCATGGGCTTCGGCGCGCTTGCCCTTGACCTGCCACAGCCGGCACAGGCTCATGGCGGCCCGCAGCTCCAGCGATTTGGCCTGCTGGCGGCGGGCGATGTCCAGGGCCCGCTGCAACCAGGTTTCCGCCTCCGCCAGCGGCGTCCCCGGCTGCCGCAAGAGCAAGACGCCCCGGAGGCGAGAGATTTCCGCTTCCCACCAGCGTTCCTCATGCTGCTCCACCAGGGTGTGGGCCTCGGCCAACGCCTGGAGGCCGTCTTCTGGGTCTCCCAGGTGGCCAGAGACCTCTGCCATCAGGGTGCCGAAGTAGGGTACGAACCATGCCGCCCCCGTCTCTCGCTAGGCAGCGGTCCCGTGATGGACCTGGTCCAACCCCTCCTTGCCCTGGCCCAGCATGGCCAGGGCCCACCCATGCACAATGGTTCCGAGTGCCGCATACAATGGAAATCCCTGCTCGGTCGCAAGTGCGACGGCTACTTCTGCGTGGTCATGTGCTGCCGGGACGTCCCGGCGCAACTGCGCGACGAAGGCCGCCCAACTGCGTGCCCAGGCCAAGCTATAGGCATGCGACAGCTTGTGTGCTAACGCTAGGGCCTCTTGGAGGCGGGTGAAGGCTTGCGCCGGGAACCCCATTACCCAGAGGGCCATGGCAGCAAACAGGCGGCAGGCGACCCCCGGATCGACGCCCATGCGAAATGCCGGAGTCGAGCGCTGGTCTGGCGTGTAGCGGGCACGGGCTTCCTCCAGGTACATGCGAGCCTCAGGGAATGCGCCAAGGCAGAACCGCACCGCCCCGAGCGCATAATGGGCAATGACCGCAAGCGCCGGGTCGTCGGCACGTCGCGCCAGACAAAGTAGCGTGTCCCCAAACTCGCCTGCTGTGGGCAACTGTGGACGTAACAGATAAAATCGCCACAAACCAAACAGAACTGGGACCAGCTGCGTAGTCTCGCCCACCTGCTGGCACAACTCGCGTGCGCGGAGGTAGGCGTGCTCTACCTCCGGGGCTGTGTACCCTTTCGTCATCTGCAGGGCCGCGCCAAGAGCAATGTGGAGGGTTAAGGCGTGCTGCATACGCGCAGGCGTTTCTGGCAGGGTCTGGAGCAGCTCGATCCCCGTGGTCAAGTGGCTGATAGCTTCCAGATAGGCCGAGCGGTCCCCTGCTTGTTGGCCCGCCCGCTGCCAGTAGACCGCCGCCGGCTCGGCACAGCCCGCCGCCGTGTAGTGCTGGGCCACCAGCTCCGGCTGGGCCTCGGCGGTTTCCGGGAACTGGGTCTCCAACACTTGGGCAATGCGCTGATGATACTGCTGGCGGGTGCTCTTCAGCAGCGATTGATAGGCCGCGTCCTGGATCAGCGCATGCTTGAAGCGGTACGTCGCCTGCGGCGGCAGGCCCTGCTGGTAGAGAAACTCTGCCGCCACCAATTGGTGCAGCCCGCGTCGTAAGGTGTCCTCGTCCCACGGGGCGACGGCCTGCAGCAGGTCATAGGAGAACTCGCGCCCCAGGGTCGCCCCGAGTTGCGCCAGGCCCTTCACCGCCGCCAGGCGATCCAACCGGGCCATCAGGGAGTCATGCAGTGTAGCGGGAATCGCCAGCGGGGGCAGTGGCCCCGTCAGCTCGTAGCGGGCCTCCCGCTCCTGGAGGAGACCGGACTCCAGCACCATCTTGGTCAGCTCCTCCACAAACAGCGGCACCCCATCGGTCTTGGCCACCACCTGTTCCACCACCTCGGGAGGGAGCGCCTTGCCGTGTGCCACCCGGCCGGTCAGCTCCGCGGCCTGACGCCGCGTTAAGCGATTGAGCGTCACCTGGGTGAGGTGTGCGCGCCCCGTCCAGGGTGGGGTAAAGTCGGGCCGACAGGTGAACAGGGCCAGGATGCGGGCGGTGGGGCCCTGATCGACCAGGAGGCTGAGCAGCTCCAGCGTCGTCGGATCGACCCAGTGGAGATCTTCCATAACAAAAAGCACCGGCTGCTGGGCAGCGATTTTGAGCAAGATCGTCAGGAGGGCGTGCAGCGTTTTCTGCTTCTGCTGCTCCGGAGACATGTCCAGGGAGGCATAATCGGCTCCCAGTGGGATGGACAGGAGAGCGGCGAAGAGGGGCACGGCCTCCGCCAGCGGCAGGCCATACTGCACCAAGAATCCTTCCAGCTTGCGACGCTTCTGGTCGCGGGACTCCTCCCGGTCGAAGCGGAGCGCCACGCGCTCCAGCAGATCAATCAGCGGATATAACGCTGTGTTCTGATAATAGGGCGAACACTGGCACGGCGTCAGCCACGCCTGGGGCTCGGCAGCGACCTGTTCGGTCAGCACCTGCACGAGCCGCGATTTGCCGATGCCCGCTTCCCCGCTGAGCAGCACCACTTGGCCGAGGCCATCTTTGACCTGCGCCCAGCGCTCCAGTAACAGCCCTACTTCCTGCTCGCGGCCCACCAGTGGGGTCAGGCCTGTGCTACCGGCCGCTTCCAGGCGACCGCGAGCCATGCTCTCATACAATACCTGATAGACCTCTAGCGGCTGGGCGAGGCCTTTCAAGGCAGGGGTGCCTAATGACTGGCAGGCAAAGAAGCCGCCGAGCAGCGGCAAAGTCGCAGCACCGATCACCAGGGTATTGGGCGCGGCGATCCCCTGCAGGCGGGCGGCGAGGTTCGGGGTCTCGCCGAGGGCCAACTGTT
>Ga0137403_10001358_pt1 | contig 30869 bp, 30 predicted proteins | sample CZOMad2_1_16fung_FD_122057 | JGI IMG/M metagenome (GOLD analysis project Ga0137403, IMG submission 122057) | Vadose zone soil fungal communities from Angelo Coast Range Reserve, California, USA - CZOMad2_1_16fungal (Hybrid Assembly) | ecosystem: Environmental > Terrestrial > Soil > Vadose zone... | reverse complement strand
CGACGGTGCTTTACGAGGGGAAACCAGTCGGCACTCCTAATGCGGGCGCGTTCTGGCGGGTGGTCTCCCAGCATGGTGTGAGAGTCTTGTTTACGGCGCCGACAGCGTTTCGCGCGATCAAGCGCGAAGACCCAAATGGCGATTACATGCGCAAGTACGATTTGACCGGTTTCCGCACGCTCTTCCTCGCCGGCGAACGGTGTGATCCGGACACGCTCTTGTGGGCAGAAAAGCATCTCGGTGTGCCGGTGATTGATCACTGGTGGCAAACCGAAACAGGCTGGCCCATCGGAGCGAATTGTGTTGGCTTGGGAATGCTTTCTGTGAAGCCGGGGTCCTGCACAAAGCCCGTGCCCGGTTATGATGTCCGCGTGCTCGGAGATGATGGAAAGGAGCTACCATCAGATCAAATCGGCAGCCTCGTGATCAAGCTCCCTTTGCCGCCCGGTTGTCTGCCGACATTGTGGCACAACGATGAAGGTTATCAGAAGGCATATCTCGGCGCCTTTCCCGGCTACTACCTGACCGCCGACGCAGGCTACAAGGATAAAGATGACTTCCTCTGGGTCATGACCCGCACGGATGACATAATTAACGTCGCGGGGCACCGTCTCTCCACCGGCGCGCTGGAAGAGGTGCTGGCCTCTCATCCTGATGTGGCCGAATGCGCCGTGCTGGGAGTCGTAGACGAGATCAAAGGAGAAATTCCGCTGGGCCTTATCGTGCTCAAGGCTGGTGTGCGGCATTCCCATGACGAGATCGTCACTGAGTTGGTTCAGATGGTGCGCGAAAGGATCGGCCCGGTGGCTTCTTTCAGAATCGCGACTGTCGTCAAGCGGCTGCCTAAGACTCGCTCGGGTAAGATTCTGCGTGGCACGATCAAGAGGATTGCCGACGGAGTCGAATACCGGATTCCACCGACCATCGACGATCCGGTGATCCTCGACGAAATCACCGCGGACTTGTCGGCGCTAGGCTATCCCGCAGGCGGTGCACCACGGGCCAACCCCGTGGTCGACCCGAACTCGCCGCAGACGTAGGCTTGTTGAGATCGTGTGATCACGGAATGTTTTTTGATCGCAATCTTTTAACAGCGACCGATACGCAAATTGGCCCGCGCGGCAGAGTAGAGAATCTCGTCATTGATCCTGGGGCGAGCATTCGGCGAATTGCCATCAAGTCGCCAAAATGCCATCGGGTGAAAAAGGGTAAATCCTTTTGCACCCGATGCACCGTAGGCAGGTTCGAAAGGGGACTGCTGATTTAATTAAGATCGACTTCAAAGATCGGGGCAAACTTCAATGACCAGAAACGGCGCTTTTTTATCCGCGAGAAAGCGAAATGAGATGGAATCAGATCGAATGAGAAATAATTAGCCAAGTGGTAATTGAAGAGTCATCTGGGTCTCTGTGGTGAAAGAATCCGAGATCTGCGCTAGATTAGAAGACATCCTCGTGAAGAGATAAATACCCCGAGATAGAAAATGAAAAACGAGCTGCTACGCTTATCGGCCGAACAATTTGTAGCCTTGATCCTGGACAATGAGGTGACGGTTGGCGAGTTTGTTACCAATCCACCGCTCTCCTGGAACCGTCTGATTCAGCGCAACGGACTCTTCCAAATCGCCGAAGGATATCCAAATGTCCTGACGACAGCGCAAGCTAAGTTCGAGATGAAAAACTGGGACGAGGTATCTTCGACGGCCATTATGCGCGCACTAGCAGAGTTGGATGGAGGCGTGGATTATGTGCTCTTTGGAAACAACGCGGGCCAAGGACTACCGTTGGCGCGACGCTTGCCGGCGGACTTGATCGCCGACCGAGCAGCGATCATCTATGCCACTAGTCTGCCGGAGCAAAGCGCTTACGAGAAACTCGGCTACAGAGCCTTCTTTCGTAGGAGCGAGGCGGTCGGTCGTCTGCTCGATCTGGCGAAGGACTCGGGCCGGCCGCTGGCGCTGTGCTTCATCAATACGATCCAACACAATAGACACAACTATCACGATCCGTGAGCCAAGGACCCCCTGACAGCTGAGTGCGGCCGTCCTGCATTCTATAGCTCAATGAATCGGTATTTATTGACTGCGAGGTCGAGGCGGCACGGCTTTCCGCGAATCGAATTTCCCAGGTGCCGTCTCGCGTAATGACGCCGTAGACGGCACCTGGGCCGCCAACTAGAAATTATTGCCTGATCCGTAAAACCTGGCCATCCGCTCAGTATAGAATCGAGCCTCTCTCTATCTGCTCTTTACGGCGTTCATATTCTCTGCGGCTGATTCGCTCGTGGCGATAGTCATCTTCGAGCCGGTCCATCTGTCGTTTTGCGTTAATCTCATAGCCGGCGCCAGTTGCCAAAGCGCCAGTAGCGGCTCCCGCCGCGAATTCGCATCCGCCCAGACCTAGACTCCCCAAGAACAGTAGTGTAGCAAGCGTTTTCATGCGTAAAAAAGTAGCCCGCGGGTAGAAATTACCCGAGAATAATTAGAGTCGTGAGTTTTTCCAAGCGAAAGATCGAATTGCTTTGCTCGGTACGGTGCCTAGCGAGAAACGATAGCGATCGCTAGCCAAATAATCTTCTGTTGACTTTCTTGCCGCGTCCTCATTATGCTGCCGCCGGTTTCCTTCCCTTTGTCTGTAGAGCAACGATCCGCTGGCGTTGCTTCCGGGTGCAAGGAGTTACGAGATGTCAAAACTGATCGCGGTCTTCATTCTCTCGTCGATTTTCGCGGCCTGCGCGCAGATGGCGGGTCAATCTACGGCGGGATTAACCCCCGAGGCGAAGGACATGGCGCTGGTCGGCTTCAACGATTTGCAGAGTCGTTCGGCATATCAGCCGGTTATTCACCGGCAAGCTGATCGTTTCATCGCCTACATCGGTCATCACGGCGGCTCGGCGTTGAATCCTTTGACGGGTCGGATGGAAGCGAACGGTACGTCCATCATCGATGTGACCGATCCGCGCGCGCCAAAGTATCTGGCGCACTTTCCCGGCTCGGCTGCGGGCTCGGGAGAAGCTGGCGGGGCGCAAATGGTGCGCGTTTGCGATGGCAAAGATTTGCCGAAGGGCGATCCAAAAAAAACTTATCTGCTTCGCACTTTCGGCAATGACGCGCATGAGGTCGTGGATGTCAGCGACCCTGCCAAGCCGACATTGCTGACCAAGGTACTCTCTGGCCTAACCACGACACACAAGAATTGGTGGGAATGCGATACCGGCATCGCTTACCTCGTCTCATATAAGAAAGATGAAGGCTGGCGCAGCCGCGGCGTTAAGATCTACGACTTGAGTGATCCTGCACGACCACGTTACATCCGTGACTACGGATTAATTGGGCAAGAGCCAGGGTCTAAAATCGAGCCAGTACCCCAGGCACTGCACGGCCCGATTCGGCTCGGCAACCGAGTCTATTTCGGCTACGGCTCAAGCACCGCAGGAACGCTTCAGATCGTCGACCGGGAAAAACTGCTCAAAGGTAATCCCGCTTCCAAGGATCCCTTCGCCCCGTCACCCGAGAATCTTCTGTATCCGCAAATTTCGAAACTCGAGCTCTATCCCAACACTGGCGCGCACACGACTTTTCCCATACTCGGGATGACCGTGCCGGAATTTGCCAAGATGGAAAAGGGCAGAACTGCTGACTTCGTCGTGATCGTGACAGAATCAACCCAAAACGAATGCCGCGAGTACCGGCACCCTGTTTTTTTCGCCGATATCACTGACGAGAAGAGACCGTTCTCGATTTCGAATTTCGACGTGATCGAGGCGGCCGGCAATTTCTGCGCTCGCGGCGGTCGCTTTGGCGCTCACGCGAGCAACGAATCTTTTACGCCGATTTATTATAAACGATTGATCTTTGTCACCTATTTCAACGCCGGCGTGCGCGCCGTCGATATCCGCGACCCTTATCGTCCGAAAGAAGTCGGGTATTACATACCGGCGATCACCGACAAAACCGATAAGCGCTGCGTGCCAAACCCAGGCGGCGGCGAGACATGCAAAGTGGCGATACAAAGTAATAACGTTGAAGTCGATGAGCGCGGTTTTATTTACGTCGCCGATCGGGCCAACACTGGCTTGCATATTCTCGAACTCACTGGCGCAGCGCGGGCGATCGCCAATTTTCCTTGAGAATCGCACTGGGCGCCTGAATTAGGCGATCGGAAAGTCAGAGTCAAGCAGGTTTTCTGGGAAATCCTTGGCAAGTCGATTATTTCGAATCTCCGGGGGCAAAATAAACGACGATTCAGATGGCGTGGCGAGAGGCCGCTCGCGCCGGAGCACTAGGCTTTTACTCTGAAAAGCTCGTTTTCATTGCCCCTCAGTTCTGCTCAACAAATATTGAGAACAAAGAGGAGGAACTCATAAGCAGATCGGCAGAAGGTTAAAGGACAATGGCGCGTCGGTCCTGGTTTGGTGTCGGGAGAGCCCAATGAAGGGTTCGTGGCGCATTTGCGGAATACTCCGGCGCGACTGGCCGAGTACAATCACTCGAAGTGGGAAGTATGCGACAACATTCGCCAGAGTATATTAAAGGGCTTTACGTTTGCTTGACCGCGTCGCTGTTGTGTTAACTCCGGGCGGTTCGCCCTGACGGCGTCGGCCGCGCAGGATTCAGACTACACGAGGAAGGGGAGTGGGCTTTGTTTTTCTAATGGAGGGATGGCTGCAACTTTTCAGCCGTGTTTAATAGAGTTCTATTTGCTCCACATGACGCGGTCAACCGGGCCCGGTCTTTGGACCGGGCCCGGTTGAATAATATTCCCGCTATCCGTGATTAATGACGTTATCAATCGGAGTAGCGATCGTTGTTATCGCGCCACACCCGCGCAGTCCGGTTGTCGTAATAGCGGTCCCGATAGCGCCAGCCATAACGACTGTCGTAATAGCGGTCGTAGCGCGGATCATAGCGGCGATCATAGTATCGGTCATAACGCCAGTCCCGCCGCGCATAATATTCTGGATAATCATAGCCGTAGTAATAGCAGCCGCTCGCGAACGCCGTCATAATCGCTAGCAGCGCTATTCCTGCCATCGACCTAATTCTTGTTCGATTCATAGAAAATACTCCTTCCCGTAAATTCTCCACACACCTATACATTAGGCAATGCCTGTGCCAAAAAGCCTGGAAACCGTGGAAAGTTCCTGCTAAGAAAACACTGCTATTTCGCGGGAGAAGATATTGGTTGTTGGTGTGTTGCAGTTCCCGGACAGCGCCAACGAAATTATCAAAATGAAGAATGTCAGAGTTAACCGCACAGTCGTATGGAGTTTCAATTTCGAAAACGATCGGGAGGGGCCATGGAAATCTTCGATATTCATCATCATCTCGGTTCATTGACGGGCGGAAGTCTGCAGGAAGGAAATGACTGGCAGGACCATGATTACGCCAACCGTGTGCGGATCATGGAGGCGAACGGCGTAACGATGTCGGCAATCCTGGCCGCCACGGGTTATATCCAGGCGGACGGCATCAAGGACACGATGCGCTGCAACGATGCGGTGGCCGGCTATCGTCGGCGTGACCCCAAACGCTTTCCGGTGGCCTGCGGCACGGTGGAACCGCTCCACGGCACGCGCTCGCTGGCCGAGTTGGAACGAATTAAACATGAACTGCGGTTGGAGGGAGTCGTGTGGCATAGCCGGTTTCAGGGAGTGGCCGTCGATCATCAGCTGATGCGGCCGCTGCTCAAGAAGGTGAGTGAGTTGGGACTTGTGCCCTTGGTTCACACCAATGCGGAGTCCAACCTGGAAGCGGTGTGGCGACTGGAACGTTTGGCGCTGGAATTTCCAGAGCTCACCTTCGTCTCGATGGATGCCTTGACGACGAATGCTAATAGCCAGCTCGCACTGGACATCGCCAAGCGAACGTCGAATATTCTTTTCGACACGGCGCATGTACGCGGATCGGCGTATATCCGACAATTCGTTGAGGCGGCGGGATCGCACCGGCTAGTTTTTGGTAGCCTGTTTTATTCGTATCCGGCGAGCTATGAACATTGTGCGACACTGGAAGAGATAAAGACGGCAAAGATCAGCGATACGGACAAGGCAAATATCCTCGCGTCGAACGCGAAAAGGCTCTTTGGACTGAATTAACCGCTTGCCGGAAACTCGGTCAGACTACCCGCGGACGCGCTCACGGAAGCAAAAATGAAAAACAGATTGCGGATTTTGATGCTAAATTTTACCGTCATTTTTATTGCCGGCAGCTCTCTCGACGCACCGGGCGAACAGATGGCGATGCTAAAAATAAACAAGGAATACGATAAAAGGACAGTGATAAAGAAATCGCTGATTCCCAATGGCGGGAACGGCTTGTTTGCTGTTGTAAAAATCAAAAAAGGCGAAGTGATCGGTGAGTTGGGCGGACGCCTGGTTGGGGACAACGACGAGTCCCTCGGCAATCACTACATCGCATCGATACCGAAATGCGCGTGGAAAGAATCGCATCCCTACAAATATATCGATAGCAAAGCTTACGGCGCCAACGTAAGCCGCATCAATTTCGCACCCAGCAAGATCAACGGGATAGACACGAACTTCCAAAACGCAGCCGTCAAACAGCTTTGCACGCATCCTTATTTTGTATTTCTAGCGTTGAAGGATATTGAACCCGGCGCGGAGATTTGGGCCAGCTATGGCCCGCACTATGAGTACGACAAGTTCATGGGAGCTCCGGAAGTGCGAGATTTTTTCTGCGGTCTATTGAAATTAGACTGCCGTGAAAAATTCACCTATCTGTACTAGTGTCCTGTCTGGCATCTCGCAGGGGCTTTTTGCCCGGAACCGGCACATCGAACGCATTAAGTGTCATCGCTACCATAACGTAAAAACCCACCGCCGCGACGAGTTCGACCATCTTTTCCTCTCCGAACATGGCGCCATTCCACGGGTGTAGGTTGCCTCGGATAACGTGAGCGTGGTGTTGAGCTCGAGCGTGACGTCGTAGACCAAACGCTCGTCCTCTTGCGTGAAATTCGGTGTGCGCCGCTCTCGAATCGCTTCGACGATATCGGATGAGATGCCTTCTTTGACTGCATAAGGCTCATGAATGAACCAGGCAAACTGCGCGGTCGCGATCCGCGCCGAGACCAGGATCATCAACTGAACCAGCCGTCTTTCGAGTCTCACCCGTGACGCGAACATGTCCTGGAGCTTAAGGCCGTATTCGGCCAGTTCGGGATTACGCAGCCAAATCGCAAAAGGACCGCGCACGTGGCCGCGCACGCGTTTCACTTGGTCGTAGATCCGCCGTTGCTCCGGAGTCAGTTGTTTTTCGTCGATGTCTGGTAAGCGTGGCATTGTCGTATCCTTTCGCTTCTGCTATTTCCTCGATGACACTCGATCCCATCTAGAGGATCCGGAGTTAGAAGTCAAAAGTAAAAGTGCAAAACAGTAAAACTACGGTTTTTGCCTGTTACCTTTGGCTCATCGTGACTTGCATTTTTGTTTCTGCAGATGTAAGCGATTGCAAAATTTGAGCGAATTATGAGCGGAGGACAAAGCAATGGCGCAAACAGCAACGAGTGATCAGAGTTGGGATCTGGAAGCGGATGTCGTAATTATCGGATCGGGGGCGGCGGGGCTGCCCGCGGGGATTAAGGCCGCGGATGGCGGGGCGTCGGTGATTGTCGTCGAGACCAATTATGATATCGGTGGACACGCAATCATCAGCGGGGGCAACGTGCCGTTGGGCGGCGGCACTAGCGCCCAGAAGAAGTACGGCATACAGGATACCCCGGACACGGTCTTCTCTGATCTCACCGATTGGACCATCGTGCAGCCTAATGGTTGGCCGGATTACCGTTACAACGACCGTGCGGTGATGCGCGCGTTTGCCGATCACTGCGCGCTGACCTATGAATTTCTCTTGGAAAACGGCGTGAAGTTTAAAGAAGTCGCGCCCGACAATCAGGGCGGACACAATTTGGGAAACTCGGCGCCGCGGGAAAATCATTGCTTTTGGACCAAAGGCGCCGGACTGGAAAGCCCAAACAATCGAGCGGGAACCGGACTGATCAGACCGCTCGAGGCAAGCGCCCGCGCAAAGGGCGTGCAATTCTTGCTCAATTATAAGATGGCGACGATCGTTCGAGAGAAGCCCAGCGCGGGGAGAGTGATCGGCATCACTGCCGAGTACACACCGCGAATCATGCCAGGCCAGTCGATGCCGTTAAAGAGCTTTCGCAACGACGGTAATATCGAGAGCACTCAACCGACGATGAATATACGCGCGAAAAAAGCGGTGATTGTCACGACCGGCGGCATGACCAGCAACTTGAATTTTCGGCGCATGTTCGACCCGAGATTAACCGCTGTGCTGACGGTTGCGGGTGAACCCTATAGCTACCAGGATGCCAGCGGCGAGCTTGCTGCGACGGCGATCGGCGCTTCGCTTTGGGGCTTCGCAAACCAAACCTTGGAGAACGGGGACAATATTCGCACTAAACGAGCCCTTGCGACCAAATACAATTACATGACGTGGGAGTTAGAGAGCCCGATCTTTCCGCTGGTCCGCTCGACCGGCTTGAACGTGAAGGACTGGCACGACTTAATTTTGGTCAATCAAGTCGGCAAAAGATTCTACGACGAGACCAAAGGCGATTATCCGCACGGCAACGTGTACAACGACATCAACCCCTACACGCCCAACGACTATCGCAACAACGAAAAGATCGATTACCATCCCGGCAAATACAATTTCTTCAATGCCGCGGTGGCGATGAACGAGTATTCCGAACCACCGGATTATTCCGCCGGGCCGGTATGGGCAATCTTCGACGCCGACGCCGTCAAGCGGGAAGGCTGGAAGGTGACACCGCCGTACGTCGATCTCGACGGCTATTTCTTCAGCGCGAATACCCTGGCGGAACTAGCGGCGGCGATCAAAAACGAGTATCAGGCAAAACCGATGAACGGCGCGATCCTGCAAGCCGCCGTGGATCGGTACAACTCCTTTGTCGATGCGGGGAAAGACAACGATTTCGGCAAGCCGGCGCCGAAATACAAAATCCAAACGCCGCCGTTTTATGCGGCATGGGCTACTCCCAATGTGCATGACACCCGTTCCGGCCTGCACATCAATGGCAAGTGCCAAGTGATGGATATGCACGCCCAGGTTATCCCTGGTCTCTATTGCGCCGGTGAATCGGCCGGTGGATTCAATCAACACGGACTCGGTCGCTGCACCACGCAGGGCTACATCGCGGGCCAGAATGCTGCGGCTGAACCGACAAGGGACTAATTTCGCCGACGATGGAAGCCTTTTTGTATCATCGATACAACGATTCGATAAAATCACCGGCTTGTAATTGACGGACGAATCGGTCGTCGAAGAATTTATTAGGGTCCAGATCTTTGGCCTTAGGATTTCGTTCGGCGAGCTCGTCTAAAACCGACCTCACTGCGTCAGCCGTCGGCAAAGGCACCTTCATCATGTATTTGGCGATTTGGATATCGTAGGACTCAGTAAGCAGATCCATGTCATTGGTCCGCAGATGCTTTGAGAGAACCTTCAGCGCAAACGTGCGATCTCTTTTCATCAAAGCGATTGCCTCGATCTGAGCCGAAAGATAACGCCGCACCAAGTCCGGGTCATCGCGAATGATTTCGCCACGCGTCGACACACCGGTCGAAGCGTAAGGAATATTGAGCGTCGGCATATGCAAGAGCACTCGATTGCCGAATTTTACCGCTCGGCTGGTGGCAGGATAGCCGAACACACCGCCTTGCACGCGGTTTCCCTGTAACGCACCGACAATCCAATCGCCGGCGCCGATCTCGACGATGTGGACGTCTTTACCCGGCTCCAGACCGAAGTGTTTTGCGGCGAGGCGGGCGCCGGTGTGAAGCGACGTGCCGTAACGGCTTATGCCGATGCTTTTGCCGCGCAGTTGTTCGGCCTTCTCGATTTCAGGGCGCACGACCAGATTCAGCACCAGGGTGCCAACCATCGTTGCGACAATTTTCAAGTCGGCTCCGCCGACCGCGGCGCCCGTCGTTGTCCCTCCGGCGATCTGTACGAATGCGACTTCACCGGCGATCAGGGCGTTGGTTCCCTGCACACCGCTCGGCGTCGCGATGACTTCGACCTGCAAACCGTACTTTTTGAAGATGCCCGACTCGTGAGCCGCCCACGGAGCCACCATAGAGCCGGATATCGAGGTGATGACGGCGCGAATCTTCCGTAGCGACGACGCTTCTCCGGCGCGAGCAGACGCGCTGAGACTTAGACACCCGACCATACATAAAGCAATAAGCAGGCGTTTTTTGATCATCGATCACCTCTGTTACAACCTCAGTGAGTGATGCGTGACAGATAGCCGATCCTTGCGCCGCGAGTCAAATTGACTCGATTGTCGCTCCTGGGATCGCGCCGCTAGGCGCGTCAGGATGATTTTTCCAATGGGCGACGAAGCTCAAATCTGGAAACCGCTCAAACATCTGTCGAAATCAGTGCAGCGGTGTAGCCAGGCGGCAAATTGAACGCGAGAAAGCATTGACCATTTAAATGGCGCTGTGGTAAGCGAGGAGGGTACTCGGGTACGCGCGCAAAGCGCTATGAAGTTACGCAGACGATAAAGAAATACAGGAGGACAGGAAGAAGTATGCAAAACGCCAAAGTCATCGATGCCGATGGCCACGTTCAGGACCGGGATGCGGATATCCGCGCATGCATGGAGGAGCCTTTTTGCCGAAGACAAGGACCGCTGGTCGCAAAGGACAAATGGGATAGCAGTATGTACGGTAAGCTCGGCATTGACGTCGCGGACGTGCCGACGCGACTGAGGGACATGGATCGGGAAGGCATCGAAGTGTCGGTTTTGTTTCCGACCAGTGCCTTCGGCATCACGCAGAGTCCGGAGAAAGACTACGCCGCCGCGTTCTGCCGCGGTTACAACGACTGGATCGCCGGCGTCTGCAAAGAAAGCCCGCGCCTGAAAGGAATCGGCTTGGTTCCTTTCCAGGATGTGCCGGCCGCGCTGGCGGAGGTCAATCGCGCTATTACGAAGCTTGGGCTCGCCGGCATCACGATCGCCTCATTCGGCCTAAAGGACCATCTCGGCGCACCGATTTTTTGGCCGATTTACGAAGAGCTTGAACGACTCAACACGCCGCTTCTTGTTCACAATTCCCGGCAAGGTCCCGCCGGGGAGATCCGCTTCGACACATTCTTGTTCGCCCATACTGTCGCCCGTCCATTCGAGACCATGATCGACTGCGCCGCGCTGATGTATGGCGGCGTCGCCGAGAAGTTTCTCAAGTTGAGGATTGCATTTCTCGAGTGTGGTTGTGGTTGGGTACCTTATTGGATGGATCGAATGGACGAAGAGTGGGAAAAACGGCAATGCGAAGCGCCATTACTCAAAGCCAAACCGAGCGAATATATTACCCACGGCAATTGGTTCTTCGCCGCCGAGCCGGAAGAGAGCACCTTGCCTTATGTGATGGACCGCATCGGCGATAAGAAGATTATTTTCGCCTCCGATTATCCCCATTGGGACGGCATGTTTCCGTACGTCGTCTCGACGATACGAGAACGTAAAGATATTTCGGAAGAGTCGAAGCAAAAATTTCTCGGCGACAACGCCAGGCGCTTATACGGGTGGGATTGAAGGCCGGTCCTGTTCGCCGAGTTGAAGCCGCGCTTAGCAAGGGGAAGACACAAGTTAGGCGTGAGTCATAGCAGGAGAGAAGGAGCCTATATGCGGCCGAAGCATCGCGGGATTTCGCGATCCATCACGATATTGCTCACGCTTTGCCTATGGACTTGTGTCGTCGCCGATGCCCAACAACTGCCGCGCTCGCTGACCATTGGCGCCAATCCGCCAGGCACAGTGTTCTATGCGTTGGCGAGCGGACTTGCCAAGTTTGCCAGCGAGGGCGCGCCGTTTCAGATGACCGTCCAGCCCTATACCGGCACGAGCACGTTCCTACCTTTGCTCAACACGGGCGAGATCGACTTCGGTATCAACAACGCGGTGGATATGGCGCTCGCCTATCAGGGGCCCGACCGGTTAAAGATCGGCGGTCGCAATCCGTTCCAACACACACCCAATGCGCGTCTGGTGATGCGCGGGTCGGTGTTGTTGACGGCGCCGCTTGTACGCAAGGATTCGCCGATTAAAACCATCCACGATATCCGCGGCAAGAGGGTCACAGGCGAATATCCGGCGCAGCTTGCCAACTGGTACAACCTGTTCGGTTATCTGTCAGGCGCGGGGATGAAATGGGAAGACGTCAAGATCGTTCCGGTGCCGGGCGTCAACGAAGGAGTCGATGCCTTGGTCCAAGGGCGCGCCGACGTCAGCCTGTGCGCGCTTGATGCAGCCAAGGTCAAGGAAGCCGACGCCGCCGTCGGCGTACGTCACATATCGATGGATTGTTCTCCCGACGGAGAGAAGCGGCTGCGGCGTGCGGTGCCCGGCTACTATCCGCACTGGCTCAAGCGCGGTCAGGCCACGGCGGTGGTGGAGGACACGTGCGTGAACGCGTACGATATCTACTTAACCAGCCACAAGGGAACTGCTGATCGAGTGATCAGCACGGTTCTCAAAGGTATCTGGGACAACATCGAGAAGCTTCCGCCGCTGCATCCGAGCTTCAAGGACTGGACGCGACAACGCGCCGTGGATCCGGACGTGACGCTGCCGTACCATCCGGCGGCGGCGCAGTATTATAAAGAGCGCGGTGTCTGGTCGGCGGCTCTGGACGACGCCCAACGGAAATTGCTTAGCCTCAACCCGTAGCGGGGCCGGTTGCGCCGCTGACGCCATTAGTGTCACGGTCGCGCGTCGTCTCATTTGTATATTCAATAACGCTGACAAGCAATTTTGAATCGCTGGGGATATTTGGAGAAATGAGGACGGAAGGATTATGTTTTTAGGATACGTACGCGGGATCTAGAAATTTAGCAGTGCTCGTGGCCGGTTTCTCTAAAAGCTACAAATGCCGGGATCGTGAAGCGAATGTTTTCCGAAACGCACCTACCTCGAGGAACGCAAGTCCGACATACGGGTGCGTTCCTTATACATGCGCATAGCGTAGTCTTCCACGGACGCCATATGGAGTTCTTCCGTATGCCGTTCTCCTTCGCGAGTCTGATATTCCAACTGGATTAGTCCGTCGGAGCTGGACGATTCGGAATTGCAGATCCGCAATAACCGGCCGTCCCTTTTTTCCACTCGGTGTCCGAGGGCACGGAGAATTTCAGGTAGTCCTTCAAAATTGACAAACTTGAATGAGCCGGCGCGATTGTCTCGGGCATTGAGATCTAGATCGTCGAGATCGGCAAGGGTGTAGCGCAATTCGACCAGCGACAAATGGGGCGGTGTTGGATCACCGCATTGGAGAAAATACTCATCTTGATAACATCTCAGATCGAATAGATCGATATGGCGTTTTTCTAGCGCTTGACCGACGGTCCGTAATACCCGCGAATATGCATTTCTTGGTTGCATCGGGTGTTTTCTCTATCGTAAATTTTAATCGATGGCAAACGAAAATGGCGCGGCTCCCATGAAATTAGCACCGATTCGCTAATGCGAGAGCGACATCTTGTGGAGGATATGCGCGCAACGTGAGTGTCCGGATTTGGATAGCTTCCTTCGGCGTCTCTAAAGTCGCTCAACGTCTCAAAAAATGACTTGGGTTCGGCCGGTACCGGATCAAGCGGCGACGCTCTATGGCCTTACGAAAAAACAGCTTGATGGCTTTTTTGATCGATCAAGACACCGAAACCTCTACCTATGTGCCTTTCTTTGGACGGACGGCCTTTACACCGACTACACCGGCGGCATTGCCGGCGCGCTGGTAATCTTCTGCTGGCATCATCGTCGCGGCAAACACCATGAGATCACCATTGAGCGAATCCACTATGTGCCGACCGGTTCCAGCCGTCGTGACGTGATGGCGCTAACGGTTATCCTTAGTGCGCGCCTTGAGTCGGTTATCCGTGCTGTACCCGAGCAATGGGTGTGGATGCATAAGAGGTGGAGAAAGATTTCACAAGAATATGTTTTGGGCGCGACCGCCTAGTGTTTCCGCGTTAACTATCGAAGCGCGCGATCCGGTTTCGCCTGCGTCAAATTCTCGGTTTGACAATCACTCCTATCATCCGTTTTGCCTCTGTGCTCATATCGGTATAGGTAGAATCGGAGTTTTCCCGCTGCCGTTCGCGCTTCATTTGACGGCGTAGCTCATTCTGCATATATCCTTACTGGCGGCGGCAAGTTCGAAGCCATTGCAGATTTTCCGCGGTTACCATACTGGCAAGGGCGCCGTATTCCCGCATGGCTAAAGTCATCGAATCCGAAGAGCGCGACAGCGCTGGGATACTTTCCACTTACCAGCTCTTAACGTTATACTTTCCGGCTTTTGTATTCGCTTTGGGCTACAGCATTGCGACACCCGCGATCCCGGTGCTGGCGAAATCGTTCGACACAGGATTCGGCATCGCTTCCCTTGTCATCGTCGTCCACGCGCTCGGCGGGCTCGTTGCAGCTGTGCCCACGGGCTTTTTGGTTGATCGCGCCGGGCGGCGTCCGATTCTGTTCGCCGGGCCCGTCCTGATGGCTGCGGTGTCGTGGTTGACGGCGCTGGCGCATTCTTTTCCGGAACTGCTCGCGTATCGCTTCATCGGCGGCGCGGCGATGGAAATGTGGCGTCAGGCGCGGTTGGCGATCATCGCAGACGTCGGCAAACGCCGTCAACGTGGCCGGCAGATGAGCGGCATGGTAGGGATCGAGGGCGCCGGCAGGCTGCTCGGTCCGGCGCTGGGCGGCTTTCTCGCTGCCTGGAGTATCCGCGTCCCTTTCATGGCGCACGGTGCGTTGGCATTGCTGGCCATTGTGCCGAGTTTCTTTCTCGTGCGCGAGTCGGCACCAAGCGTGAACAGAACGAATGGTAGAAACACGGAAGAATCTCTGGACACCCGGGCATTGTTGGCGTTGATGCTCGATCCACGCTATCGCGGTTTTTTTTGCGCTCAATTCTTTGCGTCCATGACTCGTGGTGTGCTGTGGGGGGGAACGCTGCTGCTTTATGCAACCTTCGCATACGGCGTCGGGCCGAAGGGCTTGGGCGGACTGGCGACCACCAGTACCATCGTCGGCATTCCGATCACACTATCTTGTGGTTACTTGATGGACCGATTCGGGCGCAAAACCACGATGGTGCCGGGTTTCATGTTCATATCTCTCGGTCTTTGGTTTCTTGCCTCGAGCGCGGTGTGGCACTGGAGCCTGGGGTTTTTCATCGCCGGCTTTCTTTGGATTCATTGCGGTCATGCTGTGACCGCGGGAAGCATGCAGGTGCTAGGATCGGACATGGCGCCGGCCAACGCGCGTGGCCGGTTCTTCGGTTTCTGGCGCCTCATCGGTGAGATCGGCAGTCTGGTTAGTCCGGCTCTCTTTGGTTTGGTGGCGGATCAGATCGCATACGGCGCGGCATTCGCTTTATTTGGTTTTTGCTCTCTCGCCACTGCGGCGCTGCTGGCATTTTCAGTGAAAGAAACCGTCGGCGGGGAAATTGCGTCGGTAGAGCCCGCTAGTCAATCTCAGCTTGAGCAATCTTGATCTGTTTCGGTCGTGCTGTGATCACCTCTCGTGGTTCGTTGCACTGCGCCGTTTGGCATTTTTGACGTTCTCTGGCCCGCGCCGTCATGGACTGTTGACGGTTTCCCTAGCGGACCCCAGCGTTGCGGGAAATGCGCTTCCCGACTAAAATATGGATTGGAATTTACTGCTGCTCGCGTCGCTTCGAAGCTACGGCGTCATTGCGTAAGTCGAAGATGGCGGAGTAGGAGCCTCACGATGCCGCACGCAAAGTCGTTACGAGCCATAGGTCAATCTCTCGAATCTCTCGGAGTCGTGGCCTTTGTCATGGAAAGGGACGGACGCAACTACGTCGTCCGCAGCGACTCCCTGCCAGACATCGCGCAATTGGACACCCGAAAAAGCCTCTCAGAGAAAGTGTGGGATTCCCAAAAGTCGTCGCGCAGGGGTGCTCACTTGCTGCGCGATGACGGTTCACTCCATTACGAACCCAGTTATGTCTCCTGGCTCGACGCTCAAGGCAGAAGAAAACGGCGCAGGCGACTTTCTGCGCAAGCAACGGGAACCATGAAATTTTCTCAGCTCCTGCGTAGTGTCGGCAGACACATCGATCGACTCGAGCCGCATGCATTTACCATTTCCTGGACCAAAGACTCCGTGTCGGTCGAATATGATTTGGGTGACGGTCAAAAAATCACCGAAATTCTCTCCATCGACAAATTACGCGAGCTGACGGTGCGAATGCGCGTTCGACGGGCACGGCGGCGCTAGCACGAAGTTACTCAGGGCGGCGCAATTGTTATCGTCGGAACCATTGAAGTCAGTTTGTCATTGCTTGGGTCCTATTGAGAAACGGCGGTGGCATCGACAAACCTTGGGGGCTGGAATGCGGAGAATCGCATGACTTCTCGAGCACCAAAGAAATCAAGCTTCGAAGTGACGGCTGTTTCAACAATGATGTTTTTGGCGATGCTAGGCTCCGCCAGCGCGCAGGCCGATTGGCGGAAAGACTGGGAGCGAAGTGTCCAGGACGCGAAAAAGGAAGGCAAGCTCGTCGCCGGCATCCCGGCCCGGGCTGAATTGCGTAAGCAACTCGAAGCGGTTTTCAAGCCGAAATTCGGCGTTGAAATGGAACTCATGACTGCCCGCGGTCCGCAAAACGCCAGCCGCATCGCCGCAGAATACCAGGCGGGAGTAAGATACTTCGATGTGTTTATCGGCGGCAGCGGCACCTACGAGTCACTGGTCGAAGCAGGCATGGTCGAGCCACTGGACGCGCTGATGATTTTGCCGGAAGTGAAGAATGCGCAAAATTGGTGGGGCGGACATGTCTGGGAAGATAATTTGAGCGGCAACCGGCATCTCTATTCCTTTGTTGCCGAAGCCGGCACCGGCGGGTTCTGGTACAACACGGAAATCGCAAACCCCGGCGAGCTGCGCTCGCTGGATGATTTTTTGCACCCAAAGTGGAAAGGGAAGATCGGCTTTCTCGATCCGCGCACGCCAGGATCGGGGCAATCGATCTGGTCGTTTCTGTGGGACATTAAAGGTGAGGCTTACTTAAAAAAGCTCCTGCAACAGGATCTCTTCATCAGCAGGGACCAACGCCAGCTAGGCGATGCCTTGGCGAAAGGTAAGCTGGCCTTCGCGCTCGGTGTGAGCTTTTATACTCTCGAAGGATTTCTCACCGCTAATTTACCAATCAAGGAACTGCCGCCGATCAAAGAAGGCTTACCATCGAGCAACGGGTCAGGCGTTATCGGCGTGGTCAAGAACTCGCCGCATCCCCAGGCGGCGCGGGTTTTTGTCAATTGGTTGCTGTCGAAGGAGGGGCAGGACCTCTATGTCAAGGTTATGCACCAATCGACGCGCCGTCTCGACGTCGATACGAAATGGCTCCAGGAACATGGCGTGCGCGCTGCCAAAGACGTTCTGACGCTGGAACAATATCACAAACTGAGGAACCATCTCGAAGACAAGTACACGAAGGTCAGAATCCCAGCGGCGAAATTTGCCGAAGAAGTGATTAAATAGGTTCCAGCCGTTCAAGCAGTCCAGAGAATTGAATCCGATCCCACACCGACGGCGTTACGATTGAATGGCTTGAACGATTCGAACGTTTATACTTTGGGCATTTCACACTGCACTCCTGTTTGCTTCATCTCGTCTTCGTAGTGTTTACGGATGTGTGGATCTTCGTCGGCATATTCGATCAGTGTGCCGCCTCGCTTGACGTCGATGTAAACTCCGTCTTCGCTGCGTTTGTCGGCAATCTTAAATCCAAGTGGGTGAATGCGGCTGCCATAGCGCAGCGCCAGATGGCGCGCCGGTTGCGCCCCGGTGTTGAAATGCTGGTGAAACCATCCGCCCGGCGGGCAGTAGACACTGCCGGCTTTCCACTTCACCTCCACAACATCTGCGCTTCGTCCCGCTTCATAGGGTCGCGTGCCGATCTCTTTTGACCACAACAGCACATACCCGGACGACTGCAAGCCCAACAAAATTGCTCCAGGGCCATGGTAATGCGCCTTGTGGTATCGCCCCGCCGGCCACTGGGCTAGGTGGCCGATCAGACTATTGCCGGCCAATTCAAACTGAGTGATGCTCACGCCGGCGCCTTTCACTTCCCGCTTGTCGATACTCGCTGACTGTATGTCCGTGATGAAGTTGGTTTCCCAGATATGCTGCATGCCCGACTCGTAGCGCTTGTGTCCCTGGTTAAAATAACCCTCGGCGGCCGAGTAGCGGTCGGCAAAATTGTACGGGCAGTTGAAAACAAACTCTTCGTTGTGAACGACGTCCATCACCAGTGGAGCGTTGGTGACGGCGAGAAATTTTACCGGCGTGCGACCGCCGTTGAGCAGGCGATGCCAGGTATTGAGCGGTGGTGCGAAGAGACTCCAGGGACCCCACTCAAACATCTGCTTGCGACCGCCGTCTTGCCAAACTTCAGCGGCGCCTTGGCCTTCCAGGACGCAGATAACTTCCTCGTAAAAATGTCTTTCGGGGTTGAGCGTGCCGCCGGCGGGAATTTCTCCGACATACATGCCGGTGACGCCCTCCATGCCGTAAAGGTTGACGAAGGCAGCATTGCCGCCCGTGCGCGCCCAAGGTGCCATGGCGATATTCCGGACATCGTCGACCCCATAACCGTCGACCACAGGAATACTTTGGCTAGCCATCCATTTGAAGTACGCCGTCTTCTGAAACGCTGCCATTAAGGCTTTCACCCGTTCATCTTGTGCCATGGGAATTGCTCCTCATAATCTCGCAGGCTCTCACTGGCGAAACATATGCACTGTCGAAAGGTAGCATAGTCTTGATGGGCCAGAAAACCTTTTAGGTGATTTTCAGTTGTCGAAGTCGACTTGTGGGGCTAAACTAGGTGTTGAAATGCCGCGAACGAAAACATTATGCCTGATAGCCATCGTTTTTCTGTCTTTGTCAGCATGTACACATCCACTGACCATGCATTCCCGAGACGGCGAGAAACTCAATGGTCGTTGGCGTTTCGCGCGCGAGGGAACGGGGCTGATTCAGGTTATCGCTGCAGACGGAGAAGTACTGGTCGGCGCGTTCAAGCCGGTTCCGCGCCGGAATTTTTTCGAAAGTTACCAAAACGCATTTGGCGGCGGTTCGATTAACGCAGATGGTCCCGACCTGTTTGCGTATGGCAATGTCTTTGGCGGACTTCTCGGCAGCTCCAGCACGTTGGCCGATATTGCCTACGGCGAAAACTATAACAAATCGTCCGGCGAGTCGATCCAGACCGTGAGAGGGCCGCTGCTATATTGGACCGCCATCTTACAGGGCGACAGAAGAACGATGATGCAATGCTTCTTGATCGGATCTTCCTCAACGGGCCGTGGCCTCGGCAGATGCAAAGGCCGCACGGGAACAGAATACACTGTCGAGTTCTAGTGACACCGGCGCGGGCTATCGTTCCGTGGATTTAGCGAATTTTACCGGCTAAATCTTCATTCGTCCGGTGTTCATTGCTGGAAATAAAGCACAAGTTTTATGGCAGATTTGATTTGAGCAAATTCACCTCTTAGGGAACGACGTCCTGCCTGCCTTAGAGCGTGATCCCTAGGGTTTTGCGAATGCTCGCGCTTGGAATGTGTTGACTGCGAACTAGACGATTCGCCGCCAATCTCGCGTCGTGAGTGGAAGCCCCGCCGCTTTCGCGCCGCGCGCCGGCCGACGTGCTGTCGCGGGAAGCTCCTGAGACCGTTGCACCTTGTCTCTAATTTCTGCCCAAGAGTAGTGGCGGGTCTTGCGCAATTTGATGAGCGCGTCATAGCTTTTGTGCAGCGATTGTTCACTGCCACGCAAGCCGACTTTGGCCATGACCGACTTGAATTGACCGAAAGTGAGAGTCTTCCTTTGACTCGCTGGCGTCGTGAGTTGGAATACCGGCAGCTGCTTGGACTCTGACCGCTTCAGGCTCTGCGGCAATGCTTCGATCACATCACCGCGCCGCTCGCGAATGGTAGGCTGACGATTGCGCAAATGTTTGAGGCGTTGATCGATCCAGGACACGCCTTTGTGTAAGGCGCAGCTTACCGCTTCGTTCTCCGTGGTAACGCGAGTTGTAAATCTGACGAATGCCGATTCACGCGTCGGACCGATGCACCAGGTAATATCCGCCTGAGGTACCCAGGAATTGGTCGCTGTGTCAAAACTGGGAAAAGCCATGATGACGTGCTTGCGATGTAATCGATTCCACATAGCAATTAACTCCCCTGCAGATGGACGATTAGAGCGTGCAAAGAGCTAATTCACCGGTGAATTTATTGATTAGGACAGCGAAGGAGAAGGTCCACCTGCGCCTTATTGTGACGGCACAAATTGCAAAAGGCAAGGACCGAGCAAAAAGATTTTTTTAGGGTGTTTTGTGAAAGAAGATTCTCGCACCGCCGCGAATGCAGCAGCGGTGCGAGAGGTTCAGGGACCTGTTGAAATCTACTTAGTTTATGCGGCTCGTTTGAGTGAATCCTCCTTTGAGTGGATCTTGATTTTACTCAAACAGCTAGTCCTAACGGCGCCAGTAGTGCCACCAACCCCAATCTCGATCGTAGTCATAGCCTCGTCTCCACGCGTATCGATCCTCCCACAGTTCTCTTCGCTCGCGGGCAATCGCAGCTCTGTCCTGAGCGAGTTCGCTCGGATCCGCGCCACGCCGGAGGTCCCGACGAAATTCTCGTCTGGTATCGTTTAACTCTCGTCTATCGTGGCGCAGCTCTCTATGACGACCCCAATCAGCCATTGCAGGAGCAGCCACTGTCAATAATCCTCCCAAAATCAAACCACTTGCGATTATACTTTTGGTCTTCTTCATAGCAAAATTCTCCTCCTAGTAATTTTGACGAAATAGTGGTCGAAAGGTTTCAGTAGCCCTCTTGGGACGTGTTAATTTAATGTTTTCGCGGAATTCGTATTGGATTTGGATGTAACCCTCAATAATTGACCATGATCGATCCCGTGAATTGGGCAAAAGTTTTTTTGCGTTTCGGCGGGAAAAATCCTGCAGCTGTCTGAAAGTTTTTGCTGATTTTACCGACATATCGCTCGATCAGCAGGTAAACCCTCAGTGTATACCATTGGCATAGAGCTTGCGCCTTTATACCTTTCGTTTGTTGAACAGCGAAATTTCAAAAAACCGTCCGTGTGCAATCAGACTGGGCAAATCATCCACGAATTCTATTCAAACAAAATGAAGACAGTCTCTTTGGTAGGGAAGGAGGCGGTTATGGCTAAAGCGAAAATGCGGCGGGGCATCTACTTGTTCTTGTTCATTTGCTCAGTTGCGCTCGGTTGCGCGCCGAGCAACGGTGACCGCGGCGGTCGGTTCACTTTTGCTGGCACCGCTAGAGGTCCGGACTTCATCGTATTGGCAAAGGAACTACAACCAGCAGTAGTCAATGTATCGGCAGCCATAGCAGGAACCGTGGCGTCACCAAGCGGGCAAGGCCGGCAAGGGGAGCCGGAGGGCGAAACGATGGAGCGATTTTTTGGCGCTCCGCCGCCGTCAGGCCAGGCACCACAACGTAGTCAGGGATCGGGCTTTATTATTGGATCCGACGGAATGATATTGACCAATGCTCATGTCGTTGAGGGTGCCAAAAAGATTACCGTTAGGCTTTTCGACAAACGAGAATTTGACGCCCGAGTCGTCGGCAGAGATCTTCGGACCGATGTCGCCGTGATTAAGATCGAAGTCACGGATAAGTTACCGACGATCAAATTGGGCGATTCGGACGATCTTGAAGTCGGTGAATGGGTCATGGCTGTCGGAAACCCGTTCGGATTGGATAATAGCGTAAGCTCCGGTATCGTGAGCGCAAAGGGAAGGCATATCGGTGAAGCTTATGATCGACTAATCCAAACGGACGCACCGCTCAATCCCGGCAGTTCCGGCGGCCCATTGGTTAATCTAGACGGCCGTGTCGTCGGCATCAATAAAGCGATCGTTAGCCAAATGGGCGGCGGAAGCATTGGAATCAGCTTCGCGACGCCAATCAACTTAATCAAAGAAATACTGCCGCAGCTTCAGACCAATGGCAAAGTTACTCGAGGCTGGGCTGGAGTGGCGATCCAAGAGATTACGCCGGCGCTGGCCGATACGCTAGGTCTTGGACAAGCCAGCGGTGCCCTCGTCGCGGGTCTCGCAAAAGGTGGCCCGGCGGAACGCAGCGGCATAAAAGTAGGTGATGTGATTACGGAATATGATGGCAAGAAAGTGACGGATGCTTTGGATCTGCCGCTCTTGATTGCGCGAACGCCGATCGCAAAGCAGGTTCCAATTAAGATCAATAGAGAAAAGCAGGAACTGCGCTTGGCCCTGACCATTGCCGAACTACCGGAACGGCCAACGCAAATGAAACGAGACGAAATTGGCTGAGCGACGGTTTTATCCCAACGTTATTACGCAATGTAATAGCGTCGTTCGTTGAAGTTCGTTCGCCTGCCTGCGATGGGCCACACAGGCACTGTCGCAGGCAGGCGTTTGTCCCCGTGATTATCACTCGCATAGCAACCAGCACTCAATGTAGGTTACTTTCCGTGTCTGCGGTGTTAACGACCGCGGCCTGCCAGATCCTTAGTCTTGTCGCCGTTTGAAAGTTGGGTATGATAGGGCTGTCTGGGCCAGATTCGCCGATGAGACAGCTCATTGACAAGCTACGAGCATTAATTGTGGGCAGCGCTGCCGCGGCAAATAATCTGCGCAAGCGCTTAACCGAGGCGCGACCGGACGCTGCGGAATCGCGCCTCGAGGCGCTCGAGCGGGCGATGGAAATTCAAGTGACGCTGAATGAAACCGTCGATGCGGAAATCAAACTCGTCCATTCGCTTCTGGAAAAAGTACAGAAAAGACTACAGGTCGTTATCGTAGCTCTGATCGCCGTCGGCACGTTAGCGGTGCTTGCGCTGGCCGCGGCGTTTATGAAGTAAACATCTACATATTCCCGTCACAATTTTGTTTGGACCACCATGGGCTGAGATACACCGCTCACTTTGTAAGTCGCCACTCATGCCTTTGCTTCGTCTTGAAGATATTTCGCTTGCCTACGGGCATATTCCTTTGCTCGCTCGTGTCGACTTTCAGATCGATGCCGGTGAGCGGGTCTGCTTGGTGGGCCGGAACGGCGCCGGCAAGACGACTTTGCTGCGAGTCGTCACCGGAGCGGTGGCACCGGACGAGGGCGAAATATGGCGCATGGATACGCTGCGCATTGCCCATCTCGAGCAGGAAGTCCCGCCGGACACCGACCAAACGATATTCGAAGTCGTTGCCTGCGGATTGGGAGAGCTGGGCCGTCTGTTGACCGAATACCACCAGATGAGCCAGCGAGCTAACGTGCCCGACCGCGAAACATTAAATGGCTTGGGGCAATTGCAAGCGCGCATCGAGACTCTTGGCGGATGGAACATAAACCAAAAAGTCGAGACTGTGTTGACCCGCTTGAGCTTGCCTGGAGACAAGCGCTTATCCGATTGTTCCGGTGGTATCCGCCGACAGGTCATGCTGGCGCGGGCCCTGGTCTGTGAGCCGGATCTTTTGTTGCTCGACGAGCCGACCAACCATCTCGATATCAACGCCATTACATGGCTCGAAAGCTATCTGCTCACGTATCAGGGAGCGTTGATCTTTATCACCCATGACCGCACTTTTGTGCGTCGCCTCGCGACCCGCCTCGTCGAGCTGGATCGTGGCAAGTTGACGTCTTTTCCCGGCAATCTCGATGCGTATCTGCGCAAGAAAGAGGAGTTGCTCGAAATCGAAGAACGAGCATTCGCCAAATTCGACAAGAAACTCGCCGAAGAGGAGGCATGGATTCGCCGGGGGATCAAAGCCAGGCGGACCCGTAACGAAGGCAGGGTAAGAGCGCTGCAGGCGCTGCGCCGTGACAAAGCTCAACGATTGGAAGCACGGGGCAAGGCGCGCTTCGGCATCGATGCCGGGAATGCGTCCGGTAAGTTAGTCGTGGATGTGCGCCGGGTCAGTTTTCGTTACGCCGAACATTGGATCATTCACGATTGCTCCACCCGAATTCTTCGCGGCGAGCGAGTCGGCATCCTCGGCCCGAACGGTTCCGGCAAGAGCACGCTGCTCAAACTGATCTTAGGCGAACTGCAACCGACTTCCGGTGAAGTGGTGTTGGGCACGCGGTTACACGTGGCCTACTTCGACCAGCACCGCCGTATGCTCGATCCAGAGAAAACCGCGCGCGAAAACATGAGCGATTCGGATTACGTAACAGTCAAGGGTCGTGCGCGCCATGTGATTGGCTATCTCAAGGATTTTTTATTTGCTCCTGAGCGCATCGACTCTCCCGTGAAGGCGTTGTCCGGTGGTGAGCGGAATCGGCTGTTGCTGGCCAAAATCTTTACCCGGTCTGCCAACATGATTGTCTTGGACGAGCCGACTAACGATCTCGACGTCGATACACTCGAATTACTCGAAGATCTATTGGCCGATTACGATGGAACGCTGTTGCTCGTGAGCCATGACCGGACTTTTCTCGACAATGTCGTCACCAGCACTCTGGTCTTCGAAGGGAACGGCAAGTTCGGCGAATATGCGGGCGGCTATGAAGATTGGGAACGCTATCAGCGCTCCATTCCCGCGCCTTCCGCCGAGCCGCAAAGAGGCACCAGAGAAACTCCCCGGGCCGCTGCTTTGAAGGGACTGAATGACGAGCCACGCAAACTCACGTTCAAGGAGCAACGCGAGCGCGAGACTTTGCCGGACAGGATCGAAGCGTTAGAGGCTGAGCAGGCCGAACTTCACAAACTCATGGGCGAAGCCGATTTCTACCGCCGACCGAGCGATAGAATCGCCACGACTATGGAGCGGCTGGAAACGGTCAAACGCGAGCTCGAAGCCTGCTATCAGCGGTGGCAAATTTTAGAATCCGTCGCGGGGGCGACAAAGAGCTAGCATCCTGGTACAAGTCCGCACCCGAAGTGAAAATTCTTCGCCCGCGGCTCAGAATGACATTGCGAGCCAGGACTACTTACTCTTATTACTCTTACCCGTACTAGGCCGGTGAATTAGCGAACGAGAAGCCTGGCACTGCGGTGCCATTGTATCCGCCCGGCCTTGTTAACTGATTGCGGTCCCCGACGACTGGCCAGCATGCCCGCACTAAGGTTTTGTCCGTTCGTTGTCGATCATCTCGATAGCCTTTTTACGAAGCTCGTCGTTGCTATTCACTTTCTGGACTGTCTGGCTGTAAGACTCAATGGTCAGGCCTTCTTTTGCGAGCGCGTTGTCAATTTTGGACTTCGCTTCCTTCTGGATTTCGATGCTTTTCTGGGGATCCTGCGTCTCTTTTAGTTGGGGACCGTACGTCTCACGGATCTTCTCGACTTGAACATAGACTTTGGCAAACGATTTGAGTTGTCCATCATCGACGCTGGCCGCCGGTCCGCTCGAAGGTTCCTGTGCATGTCCCGTTTCCGGCACGAAGGTTACTAGAGAAAGGACAGCTGCGAGAAAGATGGGAGCGGTAAACTTTACAATGCGCATCCGACACCTCCAAGGAAAAATAATGCTTATGGATGGGCAAGACATGTGCCAGAGTGGATTTTACTTTGGTTTTGTCGAAGACCTGTCGTTGCATGATCTTTTCTTGTATGAATTCTCCTGCACGATCGGATTGGATATCATGCAAGAGCGATCTGTCTTGGACCTGAAAGAAAGAGAGATGAATACTGTTTAGTCGGGAGCGGAGAACAGTTGTCGTTTCGTTAGCGTTCAAAATTCCGCTGGTAGACAGCAAATCGCTGACATGATTATAAAGGGACCATGCCATTCTCAAAACTAGGCCTTTCTCCGAAGGTGCTCGAAGGCGTCACCGCCGCGGGCTACACCGATCCAACTCCGATTCAGCTCCGTGCTATTCCGCTCTTGATGGCCGGGCGTGACCTGATCGGCTGCGCGCAGACGGGTACAGGCAAGACCGCTGCCTTCGCTCTACCGATTCTCTCCCGCTTGGAGCAGCGCGGCGCTTTGCGAGCGCTCGTGCTCGAACCGACGCGCGAATTGGCCGCTCAGGTCGAAACCGCGATCCACGATTATGGCCGCTTCACCAACCTGCGCACCGCCGTCGTATTTGGTGGCACGGGTTACGGGCGGCAAGACCAGGTTTTGCGTCAAGGCGTGGATATTCTGGTGGCGACGCCTGGGCGTTTACTGGATCAGATAAAGCGCGGCATGGTCAAGCTGAATCAAATCGAGATTCTCGTGCTGGACGAAGCGGATCGTATGCTCGATATGGGTTTCATGCCCGACGTGCGACGGATCATCGAGCGCTGTCCGCGTGCGCGCCAGACCATGCTCTTTTCCGCCACGATTCCGCCCGAGATAGAGCAGCTGTGTAAATTTGCGTTGCGCCATCCCGAGACCGTCGAGATCGGTCTGCGCCGCTCGGCCGCCGAGACCGTGACTCACGCCTTATATCCAGTGGCCAGCGATCAGAAGGAAGTCCTGTTGGAGGAGCTTCTGAAACGCACCGACTTCGATCAGGTGTTGATTTTTTGCCGCACCAAGCACGGCGCCGACCGGGTCGCGCGCAAGCTGCATCAGCAAGGTCGGGCCGTTGCCGTGCTTCACTCCAACCGCACGCAGCGCGAGCGGGAAAAAGCCTTGAGCGGTTTTCGCGACGGCCGTTACGAGGTGATGGTGGCTACGGACATTGCCGCGCGCGGCATTGACGTGGAGCAGATCAGCCACGTCATCAATTTCGACGTGCCGCACCATCCCGAGGATTACGTGCACCGCATCGGCAGGACGGGCCGCGCGCAAAGCGTAGGGGACGCCTTCACGATCATGACCGGCGAAGACGTCCGCGAAGTCGCGGCTATCGAACACTTCATCGGCCAAAAAATTCCCCGTGTAAAGCTCGATGCCTTCGATTACTCATACACCCGCCTGCTCGATAGCAACCCGCCGCCGGCTTTCGGCGGCAGACGTCCTCGAGGGAGATGGCGGTGAGATGCGGCGGCGGGCGCGTCAAGAGATGGATGTTGGCCACTCCGCCAGCAATCTGCCATAGCCCTTCACGGAATACTTCAATCCCAGCTTCGATAGCAGATTCCAAATCATCGCCGAGTTGCTGGTGATGACTGGAACATTCAAGGCGTCTTCAATCCGTTGGATGATCGGCAGCGGGTCCATGGTTGCGCCTTGGAAATAGATTGCTTGCGCCGGACTTTTGCCGAATGTTTCTGCAACTAAATTAAAAAGGTGATCCGAGCTTAGATTCAAAGACGTGCCGGCTATGCGGTTGTCGAACGATGGACCGAGGTGCACAGTGAAGCCAAGTTTATCGACATGGGTTTTAATGCTTTCATTCGACGTCCGATCGAAAGGCGTCATGAGCAGTGCTGATTTAGCGCCGAATGCCGTGAGAGCGGCGACGGCTGACGCTATCGCGCTTACGACAGGCAATCCGATCGCGTTGGCGACTTTCGCTTCTATACCGGGGTTGAATAGCGTCACGAATCCGCCGGTGAGCATCAGACCTTCGACTTTATGCTCTCTGACCAACTCGCGCGCGCGATCGATAATTACATTCTCCTTACCGGCAAGATCCTGGTAGGACTCGCCGAGCAAACCGAGGCCTTCGTGAGCAATCGAAACGCCCGGCGGCAAGATGTTTTGCAGTGACTTAAAATGCGGCCGATTGGGAGTCGCCGGCGACAGAATGCCGATGTGAACTGCGCGGGTGGATTCCATTTGTTCCTCCTTCGTGACGCTCCGCCTATAACATGAAGGGGAGCTTTTCACTAGCCATTTGAGCTCTGCGAGTTTGACCTACGATAGCGAATTCCGCATAGTCGAATTTCACTTCTCTTAGTTGGAGGAAATAGTGCAATTACGTATCGCCGCCGTCGATCTTATCAGCAACACCTGTTTTCCCGCTCTCGCCGCGGACGAGCTGGGTTTCTTTAAAGCAGAAGGGTTGGATGCGCGCATCGAGCTGGTCGCCATGCTTGGCGCAACCAAAGCGCTGCGCGACGGCAGCGCCGACGCGATGGTCGCCGGATCGGTGCATGATGTGTTAACGGAATTTCCCGACTGGAGAGGGGCCAAGATCGTTGTCGCGCTGTCGCAAGGAACACCATGGCTGCTTGTGGTAAGAGCCGATCTAACAGCGAAGCGCGGCGACATCAACGCTGTCAGGGGACTTCGACTCAGCGCAGCTGAAGGGCCCGATCTCGCGCTCCGGCAAATGCTGATCGGCGCCGGCATTGACCCTTCGCACGACTTACAGATCGTCGAGTTGCCCGGCGCCAAGTCGCGCGATGTTTCCTTCGGCGTGTTTGCCGCGCGTGCTCTCGAAGCCGGTCAGATCGACGGCTTTTGGGCGAACGCCATGGGCGGGGAAACTGCCGTCAGCCGCGGCGCGGGAAAAATCTTGGTCGACGTGCGGCGCGGCGATGATCCCGACGAAGTGCGCTATTTCACCTTTGCAGGAATGGCGACGACGGATAACTTTGTCGAGCGCGAGCCCGAAGCGATCGCCGCCGCGGTGCGGGCGATTGTGAAAGCGCAAAAAGCTCTACGCAAGGATCCGTCCTTGGCCCAAGACGTCGGTAGGCGCAAATTTCCAAAAGACGCCTCGGAATTGATCGCCAGAGTCGTAGAGCGCGATGTGCCGTTTTACAATCCGGTGATCAGTGAAGAAGCAGTGGCAAAAATGAATCGCTTTGCTCAATCCGTGGGACACCTGAGTGGCCCCGTGCCGTACGCAAACGTGGTCGCGATCGAGTTTCGTGAGCTGTGGGATGCCTAAGCTTTAACCATGGCGTGGGCTGGTTTCTTCACCAGCGCGTAAAGTAGGCTCGCGACCAGTAATAAAGCCGCCGAGGACCAAATCAGGATTTCGTAGCTCCGCGTGTGGTCATAAATCGCGCCGGCGATCACCGGACCGAAGACGCTGCCCCAGGTGGACACAAAGCTCATCGAGCCGCGGATCTTGGCAAAGTTTCTTCGCCCAAAATATTCTCCGACTGTGGACCAGTTAACTGGAAAAGTGGACTCCACCACGCTGAAAAGTGCGGTAAATAGTAAGATCGCAAGCTCACCTTTAGCCTGGAGCAGCAGAATCATCGATAACGTCGCTAGAAGCATGCAAGCGGCCATCAGCCTCGGCTTATTGAGACGATCGCCGATCCAACCGAACAAAAGGTGAGAGGGCACTGCCATGAAGGCTTGTGCTGCGAGGAAAACGGCCGCCCGCTGTTGGTCCAATCCTTTCCAAACCATGAGAGCGATATAGTGCACATTGATCGCGCTGAGAATAATGACGCGTATCGCGGTCGCGCAGGTCAAGAACCAAAAGGATGATGTGCGTAATGCCCGAGCGAGTGAAAAGTTGATCTCTTCATCCGACCGCGTTTGATCGTCATGACGGAAGGTGTGCTCGGCGATAACCGGATCGCCGTCGGGTAGCAGTCCCATGCTTTCCGGTGAACGACGAACCAGGAAAGCCAGCGGTATGCCAATAACGAGAAAAGCGACACCACAGCCAAACGTCGCTTGGCGCCAGCCAAACGCGTGAACCGCTGCCGATAATATCGGAGTAAAAATAAATCCACCGATACCGATGGAGCCACTAATGATCGCCATGGCCATGGTTCGATTGCGAATAAACCAGGTATTGGCGATCAACATCGGCGCATCCATGAATCCGGCGTGAAACGAGAGGGAAACCACGCCCATGTAGACAAGCAGAAGCGTAACGTAGCTGTTGACGCCGGAGAGCAACATGTGGCCGACCCCGGTCATCAGGAGAGCCATGATCATTAGAGGGCGGGGACCATGACGGTCCATGAAATAGCCCGCGATGGGTCCTTCGAAGGCGCCTTGCGCACGCGCCAAAGAAAACACCAACGATGTCGCTGCTCGGTTCAATCCCAGATCTTGGCTCAAGGGCAAAAAGAAAACAGAAAAGCCGTAGAAATAGAGACCTCCTCCGAGAATGCGGAGAATCGAGCCGACGGCCACCATACGCCAGCCGTAGTACAGATCGGACAGTCGTCCGCACCAAGTACGCAACATAACGAGCTTTAGATAAAATTATCGCAGCCGGAAAATCACACGGCGAGACAACAAGCGTGAACCAAATTCAAAGTAACCGACGCGACGGCTTAAAGCAATCTGGCGATTTTGAGTTTGCAGTGATTCCACTGCATTCGGCAACAAGCCGGCGATGAGATAATTTTAGTGCGCTTTGCGCAAACACACACGGCAGGAACTCGTCGCCGGGATGTGAATTCAGTCCTTTATTGCTACTCGGCAGAAGTTTTCCCGGATTGCGGCGAGGGCATAGGAAAAAATTCTTTCACCACGCTCTCGAGCGTCTCGAAGTCGGCCAAGGTGCGAAGCGAGGCGAAGGTTGGAAAAATCATCGGTAGATCGCCGCGGTCAAAAAGTTTGAGCGCGTGGTCGGGAGTGAGCCAAAGACTATGGGCGACTTCCTCAGAAGTGGAGAGCGGAATTTGATCGCCGGGAAGCGCGGCGAGAAAAAACCGCGTGTCGAAGCGGATGGAAGCTTGCGCCGGCGTCTGCCAGTGGGAAAAATACGCTAAACTCAATAGATCGCAGTAAGCGTTTTCGCTTTCTAGCAGCGATAGAAAACTGAGCGAGTTATGTAGCAACGCCACGTGTTTTTGCGCGAGACGGACCGCGCGCTGCCGATCCACGACAAATGGCGAGCCGGATTCTTCTACCGCAAGTAGCACGCCGACCTCTTCGAACAGCTCTCTAATAGCGCCGACCCAGAGCCCCATCGCTTCGTC
>Ga0137403_10001357_pt1 | contig 30877 bp, 18 predicted proteins | sample CZOMad2_1_16fung_FD_122057 | JGI IMG/M metagenome (GOLD analysis project Ga0137403, IMG submission 122057) | Vadose zone soil fungal communities from Angelo Coast Range Reserve, California, USA - CZOMad2_1_16fungal (Hybrid Assembly) | ecosystem: Environmental > Terrestrial > Soil > Vadose zone... | reverse complement strand
TGTTGCAGCACGGCGCCGACGTCAACACGAAAGCCAATGACGGCGGGACTGCCGTGATGCTTGCGGCTTCAGCCGGGGACACAAACCTTGTCAAAGCCTTACTTGGTAGAGGCGCTGATGTAACCGGCAAATACGTTGAAACAGGGCAGACGGCACTTATGGTCGCCAGGGACCACGGGTACGACGAGATAGTTCAGCTGCTTCAAACAGCGGGCGCTAAACAATAGTGAATTCACGTTTGGCAGTGTGGCGAGCGTGAGGTTTGGGAACGCGCGCGACTCAAGAAGGACATCGAAGGGAGCAATGATGCCAGAAAAGGAAACCCTGGAACGCGCAGCAGAAGATAAGACCGAAGGTAAATCGCCGAGCACACAGGCGGGAGAATTTGTGCGTGAAGAGATCGAGCACGTCCGCGAGGGAAAACATGGCGCACGATCAGCTAAGCAAGCCATCGCTATCGGTCTGTCCAAGGCACGGCGAGCCGGAGTGAAGTTGCCTGCGCCCAAGAAAGGCAAAGCGTCAAAGGAAACTCGCAAGCAAGCGGCCCGCGACCTTCGCAAAGGAAAGAGTCCCGGGAAGAAGAAGTCGGCAAAGCGGTCGCGAGCGATGTTGAAGAAGCTAAAAGGTGAGGGCCACAGTGCGGCATCGAAAACGGCGTTGTCACGTCAGGCTCGCAGCGCTGCAGCTAAACGCTCCGCGGCGTCCCGCTCACGCTCCGCGAAGAAGGCCGCAAGAACGCGGAAAAAATAACCGGTCTTTCTCATCTACAGAAAACCGCAGAACTGGTGGGATCGAAAGGAGAGCAGCCATCTGATGCCGAATGACGAAGAAGCAATTCGCAAATTAGTCGATAACTGGCTAGCCGCCAGCAAGAAGAATGATATCGACACAATGCTCGATCTATTGGCTGAGGATGTAATCTTTATGGTGCCGGGGAAGGAGCCGTTTGGGAAAAAAGAATTCGCCGCAGTTAGACAAGAAATGAAGGACATTAAGATGGAGGGAAAAAGCGACATCCAGGAGGTCAAAGTTCTGGGTGATTGGGCTTGGATGCGTAATTTTCTTAGAGTCACCTTCACATCACCCCAGAGAAGCACAACAGTTCATTCCGGCTACATTCTTACAATCTTGCGCAAGAACCCGGACGGGAACTGGGTGATCGCGCGTGACGCAAATCTACTGACGCCAGAGAGCGGAACGTGAATATCATGGCTTGCCCTAAAAGGAGTACCGCTGCCTGGTGGATGAGTCTGGATATGGGTTGTGAGAACATCGGAGACGATCCAATATTCTCTCTCAGACTCAGTCACAAATTGCTGGCTGGCGTTGTGGGAGTCATTCTCGCATTCTCTCCTTTCGCTTCCTCTCAAACATCCGAAAGCCCTGGGAAGGTCAATTCGATCAATCGTCAGCTCAATATGCTGGTGTTGGGCGATTCGATATTATGGGGCGAAGGATTAAAGACGGAGCATAAGTCATGGTATCAGGTGAAGACCTGGCTGGAGGCAAACACCGGCCGTTCGGTCATTGAAAGAATAGAAGCTCATTCGGGCGCAGTGATCGAGCGTGGTTCAGTCGACGATAGCCGCACCGCAACGAATGGTGAAGTAGATGTTGCGCTTCCAACGGTGAATGAGGAAATAGATAGCGCTCTCAGATTCTATTCTGATGGTTCTACAGTCGATCTTGTTCTGATCAGCGGCTGCGGAAATGATGTTGGCGTGCAGAACCTCTTAAATGCTTCTGGCAGCGAGGAGATAGATCGGATGACGCAGGCGAAGTGCGGGTCGCCTATGGAGCGGCTGCTTCGAAAGATCGCTACGTCATTTCCGGCTGCTCAGGTGATCGTCGTTGGATATTATCCGTTTTTTTCCGAGAACACCCGCAACGACTTCATCATGAAAGCTCTCGCGCGAAGGTTCTTTAAAATGACCGCGGGCGCTCCCAGAATTGGCCGTAAGGAAGTTCTCGAGCAGCTGACCGCGAATTCGAGTACGTGGTATCAAACCTCAAATCGCACGCTGGCCGAAGTGGCGCGAAGGATAAACATCGAATTCGGTGCCGGGCGCCAGCGGATAATGTTCGCTAAGATCGAGTTTCCGTCTGACTATTCCTTCGCCACAAAAGGAACGCGTTTGTGGGGTTTCGATCGGTCACCCTTCAGGATGATGTTGGTTCTGCTGTCATTCGGAAAAATCCTGCTGCCTCCGAACGATGAAGTACGTAGCCAAAGACGCGCCAGTTGCACTGATGTCTTCAAGCGTCAACCGGACGAGACTTCCGAACAGAAGACGGACCGACAAAGACGACACTTGCTTTGTCGCTATGCCTCACTCGGTCATCCCAATAAAAAAGGCGCCCTCCTTTATGCAGATGCAGTCACGAACGCACTGAAAATGACTTTAGGAGTTAGTGGATTAAGCAAGCTCGGCGAACGCTAAAGAAATGGCATGGCGCGCCTCACCTTGGTTCTGCCTCAGATGACCTTCAATATAATTGACGCTCTGCTGGTGGTGGTCGTGCTGTTTAGCGCGCTTCACGGTTGGCGGCGTGGTTTCATTTCTGGCGCGTTCGACCTGATGCGCTGGATAGTAAGCTTGCTCGCGGGCCTACGCTTTTATCAACCAGTGGCGCGCTGGCTCGGAGGGCATGCGCACCTATGGTCTGATGTCTGGGATAAACCGATAGCTTTTCTCTCAGTCGCAATCGTCACCGGCGTTGCCGTTCATTTGATCGGTTACGCAATTCTCAGACGCTTGCCAAAGGATCTTCATAAACGAAAAATCAATCGACTTTTTGGCATTCTGCCCGGATTAGCAAGCGGATTTATTGCGGCGGCAATCATGGCCGCATTGTTGCTCGCCCTTCCGCTTGAAGAAGGCTTGCGCGAACGGACCCGCGACAGTTCACTTGCAAATCGTCTCGCCGGTTACACCGAAAGGCTCGAAGCTTCGCTTGCGCCCGTCTTTGAGGGTGCGATTGCAGAAACGCTTAACCTACTGACGATTCGTCCTGAATCGAATGAGCGCGTCTCGCTGCATTACACCGTCGCTGAGCCCCGTGCCAGACCGGAGTTGGAAGCCCAGATGTTGGAGCTGGTCAACCGGGACAGAAAAGCGGCGGGCTTCGCCCCGTTGGCAGCGGACCCAGAGTTGACGGAAGTCGCACGCCAGCATTCGACAGATATGTTTAGGCGAGGTTACTTTGCGCATGTCACACCCGAAAATGAATCACCTTTTGAGCGCATTCGCGCAGCTAAAATTCATTTTTCCACTGCCGGAGAGAACCTCGCATTGGCTCCATCGATGGAGATCGCCCACACTGGTCTGATGAAATCACCGGGACATCGCGCCAACATCCTGCGACCAGAATTCGGGCGCGTGGGCATCGGGATCATGGACGGCGGAATTCACGGGCTGATGGTTACGCAGGACTTCCGTAATTGAGTCGTGTATATGGCAACTGATTCAAACAGCGCGTGATATTCAGTGATGGGCCCTCCCACTGAGCGTTCCTTTCGAGCCGTAATTACTGAGAGCCAATAAGACAACGAACGCCGTAATCAGGAACAACCATAAGAACAGGCGAATGCCTCCGGCCAGCCATCGCCTCAGAGATTCTGTGACATTGTGAACTGCTTCAGACTCGGTCGGGTTCGGATGGGTGTTAAGGTTCAGCTTTGACTTTTCCAGAATTGCCGTCAGGCCGTCAACCGCCTGGTCCTCAACGATGCCGCGCTTTATTTTTCCGAACGCACCCGTGAGTCCATCAAGCCTTGACCGATTTTCGTAGAACAGATAGGAGCCCGAGCTAGCGTCCGGAATGCTACCGAAGGCGGTTAGGGCTAGCGAAGAATCGAAGTAGTGATTTGCATAAATCTGCTTTGACACAATCAGAATTTGCGGACCGGATTTCTGTTCACGTTTGTAGATTATGATGTGATTGATGGCGGTAACTGGCTTAAGACCATACTTGATCTTGGACCAAACAATCTTATTGTCCACGATTGCAAGCCCCGATTCGGGAAGAGGCTCTTGCGGTTGCGGAAGTTCAGTAAGCTGATCGTAAACAGAATTTGAGCCACCCATCAGAGCTTGCTGTTCTTCTGCCAGCCGAATTCCATTGGGTTTATCATTATATTCTATGAGCGCGATCTCTCCTCGCCGAAGATACTCACGCACATAGTCCAAAAGCATTAATTTCAAAAGTTCGGTTGCCCGAAGTTTGTAGTCTGCCTCTGCCCAATCGACTTCTTTGTGAAGACGCTCGATCATCGCCGCCGAAAGCTTCAGCTTACAGTCGCCGACGACGCACCCTTTCAGATCTTCAATATCACGATTCTCAAAAGTAAGATTCTGCAAATCATCCAACGTGGGCTCGCTACTGAAACTACCGATTTCGAGAATAGCTGGATTGCTCTTCCGAACCATGCTTTCTCGAAAAGACTTGAGAAACGCGTCGGCAGTAACTTGCAAGGTCACCAATCCACATACTGCCACTTCTCTCCTGTCCTGAGTGGGAAGGAGTTTTACAAGCGGCTGCCCTTGTTCCAGCTCAGCAAGGTCGGTCGCATCATGAAAGATCTTTTGAAACTGCCCACCAGTGCTCTGGCCTAAGGTGGCGCTTACTCCGAAGCACACCAGGGCACAAAGGCTAAGGAACAATGGAAAATTACGAATGCGCATTAACATGTATCCGAAATTCATCGCCGCATAATTTGTGCCACAGAACTTTAGAGTATTCCGCCGTCCGATCTCCGGCATTCTTCTTGCTTCCATCTCAGCGCAGCGTCAGCCCCATACGCAAAACTAGCCATTTTGAATCTGGTTGTGTAGGGAAGGAATACGGGTTCTTCCGAAAGCACGCAGTCTCGTACAGCCATTTGATGAATTCAAACTTCTACTATCCGACTAATACTGGATCACTCGGTGAGACAAGGCGCGCTAGGAGCTTCATGTCTTCGATTCGCCACCAAACCTCAGCTCGATTTGAAGCGAACGCTGGCCGGATTTTTGCCAGTTCAGCGAAACCGACAATCCTCGTGGTAGAGGACGACGATAACAGCCTGACCGCCTTGAAAATGCTCTTAAGGCCGAAGGGTTACCGGGTCCTGGAAGCGTCGGACGGTAGCGAAGCCATTACCGTTGTCAAAGCCGAGAAACTGGATTTAATTTTGCTTGATTTGCAATTACCGAAGTTAAATGGACTCGGTGTTATTCGCCATTTGAGAGAGAATCTTAATCTCAGCAGCCTGCCAATTGTGATGATGACGGCTTGTGATTCTGAGGAATCGCGGGGAAGTGCTATGGCCTGTGGCTGTGATGAGTTTTTGCCAAAGCCGATCGACTTTGATCGCCTGGAGGCTGTGCTTGATCATTTCGTTCCTTTACGATCTGAATCTTAGATTCACGCAAATTGGTAAGATTAGATGCGAATGGTGGGATGAAGCCTGCGCCAATAAAGTTGATTTCTTCTACCCCGAAGTCTGACAATCGCCTCCGCAGTTTCGATTCCAAACGAAGGCTTTCATGAGTCTGAAAACTGGCGAAGTCAGATTGCGTCCACAGAAGCCAGAGCATAGACCAACGCCCTCTGTAACAGTTTTTCCTTGAAGGTTTGCGGGTGATCAAGCGCCATTCGCTTCAGGTACGGCTCAGCATGATGTGGAATAGCGATTGTCTTGCCAATCTCCGTGAGATTTGGCAAATGTAAATTGTTCCAAGTGAGGGTTCGTTTTACTTTCCGAAGGGCTTTTCGCAGTACGACTTCTTCGGGAGTGAGATCTGTCCCGAACGGGAATGCCGGGAACAATTCCCGCGCTCGATAGCGAGTCATTGCAGTCTCAAGCCGTTCGGGCCGGTTGTTGCGGGCGTGGTCAGGAATCTCATAGTTCTCCCTGACCTTACCGGCGCGCTTTGCCTTCTTAAGAAGTCCATCCTGGAAACGAGAATCAGCAATTTCAAGCAACGAGATAATTACATCTTCATCGCTGCGACCTCGGAGGTCGGCAATCCCGTACTCAGATACCACGAGATCTCGCAGATGGCGAGGAATGGTGACATAGCCGTAGTTCCATCGAATGTTCGAACGAAGCTTTCCATCTTCTTCTTTAGTGCTGCGGATCATTATGATCGAGCGTCCGCCCTCCAACTCATGTGCCATGGCCACGAAATTATATTGCCCGCCGACGCCACTCAGAACCCGGCCATCCTCCAGCCCATCGGAAGCAACGGCGCCCGTAAGAGTGACGAATAGACCTGTGTTAATGAACCTTGCGGATTTGCGCTGCAATCGCTTGAGCTCTTCCTGGCCATAGAGTTCATTCACGTAAGAGATCCCGGTCATGCCGATCTGTTCGCGCTCTGCAACGTCCATTTGACGAAGTGTTTCATAGAACTTGCGAGGCCCGAGGAAAAAGCAGGCATGAGCGAAATGTCCGCCTTTTAATGTTGCACCAAGGCAGTGCTTAATAATCTCGCCCCTTGCGTCATCATTGGCGAGATCGGCTGAAAGGTGCAGTCCATCTAGTGTGATGGCTCCGTCGTCGTAGGCGAGCTCCGGCCTTAAGATTCCGAATTTCTGAAGCAGGGCAAAATCTACAGGTGTCAGTTGCGTAGAAATGATTCCAGCGTCCAAGAGTGCGTCGAGCATCGACGAGGTCACTTGGTGGCCGATCCGGCCATCATTCAATAATTGCTGCAAGCCGGCATGCTGATAAACTTTCCGACTTAGAATTCCACACCGATAGAGGTCGAGAAATCCATCAACCAGCATCTCTGACGAAGCGTAGAGGCCATCCTTAAATTTTTCGGTTCCACCCAGTCGTTGAATCACATTATTAAACCGTTCGATGACGCCCAACTCCGTGAGAATCTCACGATAGAGATCGTTTTGCTGATGACGGAGCTTCAACAAGCAGGTAATGGCATCCTCAAGCGCGCCGATCCCAATTTGTAGCGTGCCTCCGTCTTTGATGAGGGCACTGACGTGAAGCGCGATCAAGTATTCTACCGTGCTTACGGGTTCATTCGGTGTGCCGAAGAGAGGGAAGGTATATCTCGGCTCGTCAACAATGGCATCAAAGTAAGAAGGTGCGACCGCCGCATCACCATACATGAAGGGAAGGTTAGAGTTCACTTGAGCGAGCAGCGCGATCTTTGCCCCGTGACGCTCCGCCTCACGCAGGCGTGGAACTGCGTCCAGCGTCAGATCAGGATTACAACTCAGGCTGTAATGAACCTTCCCTTCTTCTTCGGTTTTTCCAACCAGTTGCGCCAGCACATTGACGCCAGCGTCCAGCAGGTCTCGCACTACGTGAGTATAGTTACTGCTCATGTAGCTCTGTTGTGCGAGAGGGCTGTTGAGGAAACTGCCCGGTCGGAAATAGAACTCTGTAACCCTAATGTTGTCGGTTAATTTTCCACGCTTCAGTGGTTCCACATAAGAAAGTTCAGGATAGCCGTCGAAGAGCCGTTCCGCGAGCGGTTCCAGAAACCGTCTCTCCAGGTCGCTTTTCCAGTGGGGGCGGGCAAGTGTCAAAGCGGTATAGATGTGCAGATTGATTGATGAATCCTCGCTGGCGCGCCGGAAGAATTCGTTGACTAAATGGTTCGCCTTACCTAGTCCGAGCGGAGTGCCAAGAGCGATGCGGCGGCCAACCTTGGTCAGGGTCTCCTCAACGCAGCTCTCTACATCGTGATAGTAAGTCGGCCGCTCGTTCATCCCAACTCCCCTTGCTCCGCCTCTGCGTACAGTCCCAGCACACGCTCCCGGAGCCATACTGCGCCAGCTTCCTGAGTTAAGTCGTCAGGAATATTGACAGATCGGCCAAACTGAACGACGCAGCGCCGGCGCGGCCAGCGCCGATCGCTCATCCACGTCGCAATCGGCACAATAGGCGCGGCGGATTTTCGATGGAGATAGACGACTCCGGGCGCGAATTCCCCGACCGGCGGCTCCCGCTTCTTGTGGATCTCTCCTTCAGGAAAGATTGCTGCCACCTCGCCCTCGTGCAGCGCCACGAGCATGCCCCGCAGTTTCTCCGGTAGCGATCTATCGTCGTGTTCTTCCGGCGGCAGAACGATGACACCTTCCAACTTGTAGATGACGTTGATGAAAGGCTTAAGACTCTGCAGAAGAGGACTGCGAAAATCCTGCGTTCCTAGCGTCCGAATGGGAGCCAATGCGCGAAACCGGCGATAGCCTAGCGCGATCATGACCAAACCCAGATCAACATATGTTTGATGATTCGCGGCAAGAATGAGGCAGTGCCCCGGATCGCGATCGAAAAATCTTGTGGGGCAATGTGAGCGGATCGAATAGCGCAGGCGCAGGAGTTGAGCCAGAAGCCACGACATGTATTGAGTAGCTACGACAATGGATCGGTAGCTAACGCTCTTGCCCACGTTCGGTTCTTTCTCCTAATTGAATTATTGATTCAGAGTATACGCCAAAAATCATTGGCGGCCTGCGATGAACGACCGATCGACATTAGCTGCAGCATTGTAGTTTTCGTTGCCGCTTTGAGACGCGCGCACTATAACTGTGCCCGCACCGTTTAGGGTGACGGTAGTACCGGATATCGTGGCCGGACCTGAAGCGATTGAAAAACCCACAGGCAAGCCGGATGAGCACGAAGCAGTGACAGCGAACGGAGCGTCACCGTATGTCTTGTTCGCGGGTTGATCGAAAGTAGTTGTCTGGGAAGCTTTGCCAATCGTAAGCGTGCCATTGGCATCGGCGGCTGTGTAATTGTCGTTAGCCAGTGAGGCGACTATCGAGTAGCTTCCGCCATTTGTGGGCACAGTCGCCGAGCCGTGGTAGGTAATCGAAACTCCGCTGAGTCCGGCAGGATTCGTCGTCGCGGTAATTGGTTTCGCCGTACCATCGTAAGTTTGGCTCAGATTGCCCAGCGTGATCGTCGCTGAAGCCTTGACGACGCTGTAGGCTCCTAACGGCGCATTGTTCCAAGAGAAAACGTACGGTGGGTCGGTAACTTCGCCAACCTTGCTGCCGTTCGCAAAGAACTCCACCTTGGCAATCGTGCCGTTTCCGTCGACATCGAAAGCGTTCCCGGTAATGGCAAAGTTGTGATCCACTACATCGCCGTTTGCGGGAGAGGTAATGTTAATCGTCGGCGGTGTGTCACCTGGATCGGCGTCTGGGTAAACACATTGAGCACAGGCAGCGTTCGAGTAAGCAGAGTCGCCGAACGAATTATAGGCTCGCACGACGTAGAAATTATTTGCTGGGGGATGACAACCTATCTTGAACGAATTAACGTTAGCGTCGACGGTCGCAAGTTGGCTCCAAACACCAGTCGCAGAATCTATACTCACGATCTTAAACCCTGTTTCGGTCCAAGCGTTGTCTCTCCACTCAAGAAAACAGCCGCTGACTCTCAGAAAGCTTGGCGGTGATGGAACAAGTCCGCTGGTTTGGATATACGTACGCGACGATCCCATCTAACGACATCCCGGCGGGAGCAGTTGGAGTGATGCTGTAGTAAAAGGTCTCGCTTCCGTGAGATTCAAACAACGGCACGGTTCCCGGAGTTGATCCATCTGCGTAAACATAAAAAGCCACTCCATCGCGAGTCCATCCAGCTTGCTCTGCACAATTACGACAAGTTGAGAAGTAGAATTTTCCCTTGAAGTCGTGGAAACGATAAAAAGGTACTGTCGCAACTGCCTGGTTGGGATGCGCATAAAAAGCAATTCCTTCGGCGGGATAATTCGGCACACCTCGTGGATTCATGTCGTAGGCATAAAGGGTTTTGTTCTTCAGACTATAAACGGCTGCGGTTGCCGACAATGGCAAGAATACGTTATTCGAGTGGTCTGCCTTTCCAGAGCGATCCCAAGTCACCGTGGGTTCCTTTCCATAGATACTAAAAGCCATGCCCGTTACCGACTTACCTTCCAGGCCAACGTAGCTCGCGGGCACTTCCAAGCGGCACCAACCCGGATGATCTGGTATGCCACAATCTCCGGATTGAGCGTTTGGCACTCCACCCATGTAACGCTGACTTTCAGTGCCTTGCACTCCACCAACAAGGTGATTCATGAAGTTCTCACCCCAGAACGCTCGGTGTTCCCAACTGCCGTCATACCATTGCAGCATGATTTGATCCGCCTTGGCTGATGGATCAATAAGAACGTACGTGAAGAGCACGTCGCCTGGGTTTACTTGCATTGGCGTTTGCCCGCCCTTAAAAGCATGAGATCGGTAGGTAAGTGTATTGTGGTCTGCGGTCACCTGGGACTGGGTCCTACCAAGAAACAAGAAGAGAATGGACACCTGCGATCTCTAACACTATAATTCCCTGCCAAACGTACTCAATAATTAGCTGGGAGCAATAATAAGGACGCGCGCAAAACTCTAAGCCTTCAATCCACGCTCACAAAGCGCGGGAGGAAATAGGAATGACGAATTTCTACCAGTATAGCGGGCCTGAACGACAAACACTCCACGGCTATATACGTCGGTACAAGGGTGTTCGACTCCGCAAGAAAGCTTTCGTCACCAAGACCGAAGCTGAAAAACATCTGCGTCAGGCTATGAATGACATAGACGCTGCAGAACGCGGAGAAATTCACACCAAACCAACTACGGCGCAGGAAGCACTCAACATCTATCGCCGCAATCTTGAGATCCGAGCGCGCGACAAAGACTATCAATACGCGCACAACGTTCGATCCAACTGCAAGGTCATTCAAGAGTTTGTTGACCGCTTCGGTCCGAACCGACTCATCCGTGCCTGTACTGAAACTGACTTACGGGAATTCTATCAAGTGCTTTGCTTCCGACCTACGCTGAGCCAGAATAGCGCCGCAGTGTTTATCGGCCGCGTACAAGGAATGCTCAAAGGCGCGCAAAAGGCAAAACCCGATCTCGTCAACTGGCTGCGACCCACACTCGCAGTCAAACGCAAGACCGAATTCGAACGACGGGTAGTCGAGCCCTGCGAATACTCCAAACTCGCAGAAACGCTTCTTAATCCACCGCTGGCGCCATCTCGCCGAGCCGAGCGCAAAGCCCTTTGGCGCGAGGCGGGTGACGTCCTGCAACTTCTAAGATTAACGGGCGGTAGACTCAACGAGATCGTACGCATACGACTGGATCAGTTTCACTGGAGCAAGGGTGTCGTTACGCTCTACGCCACAAAAACGGAGAACGAGCGCGACATTCCGCTATGGGCCACAATCCCTCAGATTATACAAAGTCGGATCCGCGAGGGACTCACGGACGACGAGCTGCTGTTCCCCAGGGCAAGAACCGCGACGTTCGAGAACGCGATCGCTCGCGCGTTTCGGAAAGCTGCGAAACTTGCTAAGCTCAACTACGGCCAAGCCAACGGCTTCACCGCTCACAGCTTGCGACACACGTTCTGCACTCACTTAATGGAAGTGACTGGCAATGACGCCGGCACCGTAATGAAGTACAGTGGGCACAAGACTCTTGAGGGCTTTTCAATCTACCTTAAGCCGACGGACAACGGCCGGATACTTGCTACACAGGCGATTGGAAGCATTGGCCTCTTCTTGGCCTCTTTTCCAGCGCAGGAGGGGGATGCGGGGAACGCGGGGCAAGTTTCAGGAGTTGTTAAACTATTGGCAGTGAAGGAAGTTGCGTCGTAGCTTAGAATTACCAAAAACATATGCCCGCTTGGCTCAGTAAGTGGGCTTACTGTCTCTATATTGTATGCCTAAAGGGCTTAGCAAAACGCGAGGAAACCTGTTGGCCTCTTTTTGGCCGACCCCGATCTTGTAGCTATTAACGAATGGTTCGGTTTAAGACCGTCCTTCCCGCTGCCTTATATCAACCCAACGTTGTCCGATCTGGCTCCCCACACTGGACACTCTTCGTAACTTTGTCATGCTGCCGGACCAGTACTTATCCTGAGTCTATTCGAGAAGTGGTTTTATCTTTGCTCGCAGCTCAGACACTAACGGACACTTTCTCTTGAAACCTATTGGTGGCGAGTGAAACTACTCGGGCGGCTCTTTCGGTAACCTGCATGCCGCCCGGATCAAACGGCTGATTAAGTTTGATCATCTTGACAACATCCAACCGAGAATTGTTATGAAATACCATGGCCGGAATATAAGCTACCGGCTGGAACCCATGATTGAGAAAAGTCTGCTGAATTCGGGCATCGTACGCGCAGAGGTCGACCTCGATTATTCGTGCCGGCGTCTCGTTCATTGTTCCGTCAGATGACTTCGTCTCTTGCCTGCTCGCAGTAGCGACCGCCTCGGCGCATACGGGAGCTATGATCTCCGCCTTGTTAAAAACGAGTTCAGTGATTTGAAATATTTGATTGTGCTCGTCAAACTTGTACCCGAAGGCTCCCATGAGTTCTTGATTATTTAAGGCCATCTTGTGGTAGACCTTCTTGTCAGCGAGCACTGCCATGCCGTAATTCGACGAAACATGGGCGAACACCAAAGGATCGATCATTCGCCCCCGGTCCAGTCGCCGCAACTGCCCGAGCGAATGCCTATCCGCGTTCTGAAACTCGCAGAAAGACTCACTGGAGTACGCTGGACAATCCACTATACCCAAGGCTGGAGACAAGTCCATACTTTCGAGTACATGACTCGCTAACGGCTGTACCTCTTTAATGACCTGCGGCAGCTTCTCACTTCGTAAAGTCTTTCCCTCGCCGTTTAATTTTGCATAGATCACCAGATTCTCAGCCTTCTTCTTAAAAAACTTGTAGTTAGGTAAAAATCCAACAGCTTTTAGCTTTGCATGTTCAACCATTACCTGGCTTACGGTTGTCTCAGTTCGCGCATCTGCAATAACGCATTCGACCTTATCTTCCGCCTCAGACACTAATGCTTTTACAATTTTGTATCCGGTCGGTAAGAGCTTATTGCTTCTTCGCCTTGGGTGCGCCACCAGTCTGCCGATGATACCTAGTAGATCGTCGTAATCTCCGTAGTCCAACTTTATCGCGCCGGAGGCCAATATCCCTCCGTTACATATATCTTCGGCTACCAGCCAGTCCACGTTATCGTCATAGATCGTACGCTTGACCCACCGCTCGTCATAAAGCTCAGGATCGGGATAATCATCGCCGTAGTTAAGCTTGAGGAGGTTAATGACATCTGGAATATCTCGTTCTTCCATTGACCGAATGATAATGCATTCATCCGGAACGGTAATCATGTCTTTGTTTGCTTCAGAATGGTCCATTGCATTTTCCTTTTGCCTGAGCAGGTAGAGAACAATGAAGTGGTGAGACAAACGAGAAACTGCTCTTGTGAAAACCCCTAGCTCTGTACTTCGCAATCTTTTCGCAGGACGGTCTTGCTCCTGACTAAGGAAACGTCTCGAGGCGAGACTCGTCAAAGTCACAGCCGCCAAAAAAGGATCAGAGTCCAAACCACAATCAATCCTATAAGAGTTATAACCTGCGAGTTAAAAAGGCCGTAAGTCTGTTTATCAAGTATCTCATTTTGTAGTTGGTAGAATCTCAGTTCCTTCTCCTCCTCGTCGTCCGGCATCCATTTCTCCTCGATTTCTATAAGGACTTTGCGAGCGACATCTACACTTTTTTTATAAATGCGAGAGGCATACACCCAAAAACCAAAAAGGAAAACAGAGCCAACACCGAGAACTATTTTGCCGCGCAGATCAAACTGAAGCCCGGAAGACTTGTTCAGTGCTACTCCAAGCAGCCCAAAAGAGACCGGCACCAGCAGCGTGCCCATCGACCAAATAATCGTGTTGACCAGGCGAACCCATTGGCTTGCTTCCTGGTAGACTCTTTCAAAAGGTCTTGTTTCACTTTGTTCTGGTGAGCTCATTTGAATTCTCCGTTTGGCTTGAGGACAAGGTTGATGGCAGTATCATCCGTCTTCGCCTCCTTGATCGTTTTGCCTACAAAGTAACGTGTCGGAGTGAGTTTATGAGCAGCGACCGGACTTTGTGGCAGCCAGAGAGTCCTATTTTTCAGGCCAAGTCTCAGCCTAACTCAAACTACAGAACCCTGCGCACTAGAACCCAACTATCGGAACCAACAGCGTTACCAAGATGTTGAGAAAGTATTGACCCTTTAGCCGCCATCTTCAACCTAAAAAAACTCGTAACCGTGGCAAACTACAGGATCAAAGAATCAGGACTTTGTCAGTCAGACTGAACAGGCCCGAAGAATTTTCCGTCATCACCCGAAACCTGTGATACACCGAAGCGTCCTCGTCTTCGGTTTGCTTGGGAAATACGTTGGTTCCGAGGGTGGTCGCCGCGAGGTCGATGGTAATACTCTCGTTTGTCTTAACTCGATAGACTGTCACCCAGTTGCCCGTAGCGTTCATCTTTTCCAGATGGTAGGTTCCGTTATGCACGGTGGGAGACCACGATAAACTAACTCCGCTCAGGGTTGCCGGACTTCCGGAAATGCCGTTGGAAGTGAACGTGATTTCCGGCGCTTCCGGATTAATCGTATCGGGTACCGCCGTCAATAGGAGCTTCGATGGTTGCGAGGGAGCCCAGTCCGTCCCGCCACCAGGGCTATTCACTTTCCGCAGAGCAACGATGCGGTAGAAGAGTGAATCACCATACGGCACAAACCCGTTTTCGAAGTCGTCAGACAACAGAATGCTGAGCGTCCCGACCTGATTCGTCTCGGCAAAATCTACGGTCTTTACCAATTGCATGGTGCGCACCGAGAGGGCGTCCGCCGGATCCGTGGCTCGGTAAATGAGCATGCGCGCAACCCTTTGCACATCGGGATACGCGTTGATTTCAAAGTTAATCGCCGGACCGACATTGTCAATCAGATTCAACTCGTCTACGTACATTTTCTTCACCGCGGGAGCGTCGGGCGGGCGCGCGTTGATCAACTGGATCGGTCCCGCGATTGGACCAAAGTCGCCCAGGCGTCCCCGGTTCCCCAACTCGCGGCCACAGTAGAAAAAAATATTATTGCCCGTGCCATCGAGCGTGAAGTCCGTGAACTGAATTTCAAACCCGTTTCCCGTTCTCTTCGCCATGGGCGCCATGTCGAAATCCGGATCGTTGGGATTCAACAATGTTCCCTGTGAGTTTCGGATGTTCTGCCGCTTGGGCGCAGGAACAGATAATGGTCCGCGAATAAAGTCGTAAATCAGGGGCAGTTCGGTGAGCGCGGTAAACGCGCCGCAGATTGCTTCTCTTAATTCACTCATGACATTTCCCGGCGTAGTGGTTCCATTCAGCGCTCCGCCTTTGTCTGGGGTGGGAAAAGCATATCCATCGTGTTGCGGGAATTTTCTAAAGTCTCCGTTCGTGTTCGAGTTTGTTGGATCGTAAAACGGTAGTAACGGGTCATCGTATACATAGTCAAAACCAAGAACGTTCCGCCAGCGATCGGTTTGATACGGGTCGTCCTCACCCAACGCGTCGAGTTCTTGCCTGATTGTGTTGTAAGTATCCTCGCTATACAGGGCCCGCAGGATAGCCTCGTCATTCGCGCGATACATCACCGCAGCAAACGGTTTATGGGCAAAGTTGATCTTGAAGGTATACGACGACTTGTAATAGTAATCGGGCCACGTTGCGTACTCGCCGCCATGGGGCTGTTCTGGTGAAAGCGGTTTGATGAATTCGAGCGCCACAATCGGAGCCGGTATTCCGACTGGCGAGTAATACTGGTGCGTGCTGTCACACGAACGGGCGCCAAGCCATGTTTTTCGGTTTCCCTCATCGGCCGAGGGTTGAATAGTTCCTTCCGTGAAGTCATGCAATGCATCAGCATGAAGATAAACCTTATATCCCGGGTAATAGTTCACGTCGATCGCCGAGCCTGTGATGATCTGGTCGTTCGGGTCGTATTGGTTATCCAGAACCTGCAACACGAGCGGCTGGCCACCGGCGAGATGCAACACGCGGAGCACTTCGAGCACCCTCTTCGGACCGTTCGGATCTGCGGCTCGCGCGACTCGTACGGCGCCCTTGTACCATTCGACGGGATCGGCGTCGGCATATTGCGGATGATGCGATAGTTGGTAAGCGTCGAAGGTGATTTCGTAAACACTTGAGGCAGCCGTCGGCGGTTGAGTTACCGTGGCAGATGCCCAAACGCCGCGCAGGTTCACCGTAACGGTGTCGCCATCCCGATTGTAAGTTTCCTGATGCGTGGTCCACGAGCCATCTCCGATGGTGATGACTTTCGAGAGCGGGTTCGGCGCTCCCCAGGAATTAGGATCGGCCATGTTCTCAACGGCCATGAACATCAACTGCGCGTTGGAGAGAAAAAGATTAGGCGCTATATATTCCTGCACGCTCAGGAAGCTGCCTGCGGATCCAGGATCGGAAGCGTTGCCCCGAACGTTCTTCTGAATCGTGAAAATGGGCCCTTCGTCTGGTTGGGTTGATAATGAAATATCAGTGACAACGTAATTCTCCTGTTGGCAACTGAGCATTCCGCCCATGAAATTTCCGAACAACGTTGGATCGAGGGCGGGACTGATCGTCGTGCCCTGGCTGTTCACCGCGTAGTCCATCGTCCGAAGGATCGCTTTGTGGTTGTCGGAGGGATGATCGACTACGGACTTGATTGCCCCGACAATATTGCGCGGCATTTCAGACCGGAAGAATAATTCCACCGTGTCGGCAAAATCGTAGTTGATGTCGTGGGCGTGGAAATAATCAAACGTAACGCGAACCAGTGTGCGGTCCGGTCCCGGCAACGCCCCCAAAATGGCCTGCTCATCCTGAGTGGTCAGGATGAGCGGCGATTCCGGTTGAATCAGTTGTACTGCCAGATTCGCCGGTGGCAGAAGTCGCTGGGCCTTTTTGATCAGAGTGGGATCGGTCGCCACGATGTTGCCGACGGAAGAAACCCGCGCGAACCAATTTATCGAATAGCCGCCATATTCATGAGCGCCGTCCTCCCGCTCTTCATGTCTAAGAATAGGTTTTAAGGAATCGGCATTGTTCGGCAGTGGCAAGGTTTCAAGCTGCGGCGGGCTATCGAGATCCTGGTAGATGGCATCATGCGCGATTTCCGGTTTGCGCCACGCGACTTCCCCCTGCTTCCTATATTCGACGCCGTAAAACACGCCCGCGGTCTGGTCAATCGCGCAGAATTCAAGCGGAGGAACAAAGAATGGGCCAACCACGTCAGCATCCGGCTCGCGTTCAACAAAGAGATTGATATAGCGCGACAGACCGTCCGGCGTATAGCCTTCCGGGTCAGTTAGCAGCGTCGGTGTTCCTTCTCCGTTGTCGACCGTCAGTCCATACGTGACGGGCTCTAACGCCGGCACATCCGGCAGACGGTAATCGAGGGGCTTGGTAGGCACCCCCATGTAGTAATGGTGTACGGGCCGCGCGACATGCGTATCGTCCAACGGCCCATCGGTTTCGTAACTAGCCAGATAAATAAACTCATCGGTGTCCTGCTCGATATCACCATCCAGATATCCCAGCCCCAGCATTCGCGCCACGTGGAAATCGAGCGACACCATGCGCAACGCATCGAGCAAATTGATTTGAATCGAACCGTCCTGCGCCGCATCACCCGCCAGGTCGACGATCGCCAGCGGGTCGATATTGCTTCGCGTGATGTATCGCCCCACGCCGTCCTTTAGACCGCCCGCGCGACTCCACCGATCCTCATAATTAGCCACGTTGAGCCGGGCGTTGTCGTTGAACTTCTGCCAATGTCCGTTCACTGAATTGGGAGAGGGTTCGAGGCGGCCGAACGCGATGTCATCCATCGTCGTCAATGCCAGGTTGTCCAGCGTGTCCCACCGAGCCCCGGCAATGTAGTCCTGGTAAGTTTCGAATTCGAGCCGGCGCGGATATCCGCCGTTCACATCGAAGCGCACGGAACGGATATTTTCAGATCGAAGGCGGGCACGGCATTCGCCCTTCCCTTTGCAGAACCAGAGGTCGTCAATGCCAAAGTCGTTGCCTATGCTCTTCATGGCCAATGAAATGATTTCGACGGTGACGGTGTGTGAGGCTCCTGAGTTCCATGTGAATGAGAATTGTTCCCAGGTGCGTACCGTAGCCGGCGTGCTCTGATGGAAAGACTCGACCGTGCCGTCGGCTGAAGTAAAACGAAACTCGATTGGGATAGAAACATCAGCTTTCCAGAGCGTAGCCAGCCATCCCGTAAAGCAATAGCTGGTGTTGGGCACAACATCGCGATTGAATCGCAGCGCCGCCTGGCCGGGCTTTTCACAGCCGTCCACACTCAGAAATGATTTTCCCGTGTGGGGCAAGCCCTCCCACTGGTGATTAACGCTCGATGCATCCGTGGTGACATTTATGGCGCCATATTTCGCACCCACGCCTACTTCGTAGTCCGTTTCAAACGTAAACTCGGGAAGAGCGGGGTGAAATTCAAACCCTCCGTTGAGCAGCAGGTTGGGCCCATCGCAGCAGGCCGGGACTTCCGCTGGTTCCTGCTTCCCTTTGCAGAACCAGAGGTCGTCAATGCCAAAGTCGTTGCCGAAGCTCTCCGTGGACAACGAAATGATTTCGACGGTGACGGTGCGTGAGGCTGCTGAGTTCCAGGTGAATGAGAATAGTTCCCAGGTGCGTACCGTAGCAGGTGTGCTCTGATGGAAAGATTTGACCGTGCCGTCCGCGGAAGTAAAACGAAACTCGAGTGGGATAGAAACATCATTTTTATAGATTGTTGCCAGCCATCCGGCAAAGCAATAGTTGGTTTCCGGGTTTACGTCGAATTTGAATCGCAGCACCGCGCTTCCTGCCTTCGTACGGCCGTCGACAGCGAGAAACGATTTTCCCGTGTGGGGCAAGCCCTCCCACTGCGGAACAATCTTCGAAGCATCCGTGGTGACATTGACCGAACCAACTTTCCTGCCCACGTTTACTTCGTAATCGGTTTCGAACATGAACTGGGCCAGTTCAAAACCGCCGTTGGGAAGCAGGTTAGGCCCATCGCAGCAGGCCGGAACTTCCGCTGGTTTCCCCTTTCCTTTGCAGAACCAGAGGTCATCAATGCCGAAGTCGCCAAAGTCGTGGCCTGGCGTTTGTAGAGACAGCGAAACGATTTCGACGGTGACGGTCGCAGAGGCTCCTGAGTTCCAGGAAACGGCAAACTCCTCCCACTTCAGAAACGTTGCCGGCGTGGACTGAGTGAAGGATTGCACGGCGCCATTGTCAGAGGTAAACCGAAACTGGAGTGGGATTGAAACTTCTTCCAACCAGAGCGTGGCCAGCCATCCGGTGAAACAATAGTCGGTTTCCGGATCCACTTGGAGTTTGAAACGCAGCACCGCGCTCCCTGCAGTCAAACTGCCATCGACCGCAAGAAATTGGTTTCCCGTATGGGGCAGACCCCGCCACCCAGGTCTAATCAAAGATGCATCGCTGGTGACATTGATGGTGCCGGCTTTCGCACCACCTTGTTCGCCATAATCCGTTTGAAATATGAGTGCCCCGGGTGGATTTTCGAAACCTCCATTGCGGAGCAGGTTAGGTCCGTCACAGCAGTCGGGAACATCAGCAGCCGCGATCACCGGCGCAGTTGTTCCTGGTTTTGGTTCTCCGGCGGAACCAGCGGGAGGACACCAGTTACGGTCGGTGAATACTTTTCGACAGGACACAAATAGAGGGGACAGGGGAACGTTCGTTTCGACGCTCAACGCTTCGGCTCGCATCACAGTTGCGGCAGTGCGTTCGACATCGAACTCAGCCACGAAGAAGAGTTTGTCTTTCACCTCTGCTTCGATTAGTGCCGGGCAATATTGCTGTATGAATTGGAGCGGCAGCGTCGATGGGTTGACGGCGGCGCGCACGGCCGCATACTTCGACTGATCACGGAAATGAATGTAGACCACTGTGTCTGTGTTGGTGACGGTGTAAATCCAAAACGCCAGCGCATCGTTCACTACGTCCGGCTTAACGGAAAAATCAACGACAGTGGGAAAACGTTTGAGGTACTGCGAACGGAATAACGTCACGTAGTCGGCGGGGCGGTTAAAGTTGATGGCTGTTTCAGCGTATTCGCCTTTCGGTAGGTGCGTCTCTCCCAAATTCCGTAGCAACAACCAGCGCAGGTGCGCGCCATAAGTGCTGCCATCGACGCCCGTGGACCCAACGCTTTGCAAGTAGAGATAAGGCGATTGCACCTTGAATTCACCGGCAGGAAACGCGATCGTGAGGTCATTTCTGTTGAGGGCCATAAGCGACCACTTTCGGGGCTTTCGGTTTCAGACTTGCGTATGTATGACGTCGGACATCACTATCTGGTGATCAACGTAATCGTTTCCGTCCCACTCGATGTATGCAAAACGGAACTGCATTTGGGTCACTGGAATTACCTTCGCCGGATGCATCACGAAAGCTTGCGATCCATCTTTTGAAAAGAGTACTGAATAGCTCAGGTCAGTATTGAGACCGTCCATTACCCGAAGACTACGTTCCAGCACACCCGCAGGAAGCTTTGGATCGTTGAAGGGCTCCGGGTTGCAGATCCAAACCGCGACCGGAGCATTAGTCGTGCTGTTCATTACGATATTGAATTCAGTGCTGATAGCGGCGTCGAGGGGCTTCAGTTTCATCACTCCCGCGACCAGACGATCAAAAGGATCGGCCCAGACGCCTGCCAGCGCCGCATTGGCCGCCGACAAAATGCCGGTGACAGCGTCGTGCACGACGTCGTACATCAGGTCGAGGTCCGCGACCGAGAGAGGCACGTCGATCCGGAAAACAGCATTTCGTTGATGCCCTTTCCCGTCATCCAGCCGATAGCTCTTTACCTGGGCGGAGAAGTCCGGATAGCGCGACGTTTGGAAAACATATTGGTGGACTTCCTCGATCTTTGCGCCGTAGATGTTATTCACAACGGCCGTGTAGAGCTTCAGCGGTTTGAGATATTTCGGCTTCACAGCCGTGTACACGCTGGCGGGCTTAATCATCTCGACTCCTGCTACCCAGCAATCTCCGCCTTCGAAGTCTGGATTCAGGAGTTTGGGATTGTGCAGATTCAACAGCGTTCGTATGTCTTCGGGGATGCGCGGATCATCATCGCCGGGCCACGTCACCACCGCTTGAGGAATTTCGGTAGTGGTGATCTCCGGCGGTGGCGGGTTCGGAATCGAAGTCTTCTCCGACGGGTCTTTGATAATGATCTGCATCGCGTTGCCCGTAAGCGCCGGCAACCCGTTGTAGGCGGGCCAGTCACCAAAGAAGTGATAAACGTATCGTTTGGTGAAGAAGAGCAGGATGCGCGCATCTTCATAGAAGAGCGGCTTTCCTCCGATTAACTGACCGCTCGGATCCGGATAGGACCGACGGTAGTCGATATATCCCTTGAGACCGGTGAGCATGTACTGGTCGGGCGTCTTTTGGGCCGTGTCTACGTAGTGGGAAAAAGAGTCGGTATGGAAATGACCGACGGGTCCTGCCGTGCGAAAACCGAAATAGAATTCAGTGTCCGTCGCATTCACGTTGTTCACTGTGTCGGTCACTTGCAGTCGAACGCAGTATTTTGTGCCAGGTCTCCAGATGGGGGTGAGCGACTTTTCGATCGCCTGCACCGCATTTTCGTAATCCTGATCGATAACTGCCTGCCCGGGCACAGAAAGATTGAACTGGTAATCCTCCAACGAAAGACAACAGGCCTCATGCAACAACGTCGAACACGGAAGATCTTTCGGAGGGACCAACCCACCATCATGGTCGAGTGAGTTGAGGAGTTCCTGGACGGCCGCAAGCTCATCGCTCATCGCCTGGCAGGCCGCACTCTGGGTTTCAACTTCATGCGTCAGCTCCTCGCAACGGGTGGTCAACTCATCGAGCAGTCGTTTGTTGCAGGCATAGAGTTCGCGGTACAGCTTATTATATTCGCAACAGAACGCCTCACGCGCAGAGAGCATTCCGTCCACAATTGTCTTGCACCTGTTTTTACCCACGGCGCCCATGAACGGTAGTTCGTTCCAGCAAGCGAGATGATTGAGAGATTCGTCGCATGCCAGCTTTCCCGCCACCCGGCGCGGAAGAGCAAACTCTCCGGCGGACTCGGCCGCGCGAAACTTGGCCAGCGTCTGCTTCACAAACGCAAATAGCTCAGCCCAACTGGCGAAGAGTTTTGGGCTGACCGCTATGAATTGTCCCGAGGTATCGACCAGCTGAAAGAAATATTTCCCATTCTTGTCGGCCATTAGCGCATAGTCGCCCAGATAGGGCGCAAGTTTGAGCGTCGCAAACAAAGCGTTCTCTGCGGTCACCGCGTCACGATATCGCTGGGTGCTGCTAAACAGAACAGCATTGGTCAGGTCGTCGTATACACGGAAACGAAATCCAAACGGACTCGCGGCGGTGGCGCGCTCTTCGATGACCTCATAACTAAATGCCGATGGCACAGACGGAAAGCACCTTTCAAACTGAGCGCCTAGCTCCGCTGCTTCCTGGCATGACTTCGTTTGCGCCGCCAGCAGGGAGGTGAGTTTCTTGCGGCATTCTTTGATCTTTCGTTCGAGCACGGGGATTTCACGCTTTAATGTCGTTTTATTAATCCCCTTCGGCCTGCATCCCTGATCGTTAAGCCGCTCGATTTCCTTTTCAAAGTTTGTGATCTCCTTTAACAGCGCAGCTTTCCGTGTGCTGTCCGGGTTGGCTTCGTAGAGTTCCCGGTAGAGCGCGTCGAGCCGTACCTGCAACGCGTAGATGGCGGCAGCGTCGGCTTTGACCGGATCAATTTCCGCTTTCGCTACCGGTCGTGCGGCGTCGTTGTACCGAACCGGCGCCAGCAGTTGCAGTTGCGTCAGCGATCGGGTTTCCACCAGCGTATACACAAAACCTGAGCCCACAGTCTCGCGCTTGTAGAACCGGATGACGGCCCCCGACGAGAAGGTGGTCAGTTTCAGATTCACCTCCACGCATGGCTTGTTAAATACAACTTGCGCGGTCGCTTCGTTCGGGAACGTAAGGGAGCGCGTAATTCCAAAGTGACTATTCCAGTCGATTACCGTGCCGGGCCCGTTTGAAACGCGGAATAACACTGTTTCGGTCTGACGCCAGGCTTCAGGCTGGTAAACGGTCCCCGGCGCAACTTCGAGCCAACGAAGGCAATGCATCTCCCGCAGCTTGGTGCGGCAAAACAAAGTTGCGCTGGTGATCCCAAATTGCTCGGGAATGTACCAACCCGGCTGACCCTGCTGCATATAAGACATCGACGTTTCAGCGAGCAGGCGAAGTTTGTTGAAGCCGGAACCGGAGTTCTGCCAGAACCCATCTTTGAAAGCGGACGGGTTCGCTTGGAGCGCAGTCAGGGCATCCGGCGGACTCATTGCCTGATACGGCCGATAGTCAACCCAGGCGCTGCCGTTCCAGGCTTTAGTCTCCACCGCCTTGATGGAGTATTCATGCTTTGTCTTGTGCGGCACTTCGGCGGGAGGAATGTAGTCGACGGTGTTAGACGGCGCTTGCCCGGACAGGCGGCCGATCCGCGCATCGACATCGGGCATCGGCAGCAGTCCCTTAAGAAACTCCACGTCAACCCACGAATCGAGCGGCAGCACCGCATTGTCAAACTCCTGTGCACTTGCCGAAGGAAGAGACGTCCCCACATACATCACTTTGAAGGACTCACCCGACAGCATGTTCGTAGCCATCGCCGGCGGCAATGCGTTGGGATTCGTGATGAGGTCGGCGAAGGGCAACACGGCCGAGAGGTCCTCCGTGTAATTCTTTTCCCACTTGAACTCCACATCGAAACATTTCTCAATGTGCTTTTTGAATTTCCAGAAGCCAATGGTTATCCCGACGCACAAATGTACGCTTCCCTTAATGTAGAAAGGCTTGGGCACTTCCACAGAGAGCGACGTGTCGATAACCAGATAGAAGCTGAACCACATCAACGAAACATCGACGTGACCGCCCAACATGGCAAATCCGCCAATCTGCGGACGCTCGAAACTGATGAAGCCCCCGACCTTGATGTAGACGCCAACTGAAGCGCGCACCATCCCGCCGGCGTAGCTCTTGTCGAACCCAAAGGTGACGCCGGCACCGGCGGCAATCCCGGAGGCGGAGAGCATTACATACGAGTAGGCGTCGAAGATGGTAAGAACACGCGCCGTAGTGGGATTCGCAATCGTGCCGAAGTTGACGTACCAGGCTGACGAATTCTGAAAGAAGAACGCCGCGCGCATCTCGGCATTGAGATCGAGGATCCATCCCTTATTGTCGTCTCGCGGCAACTGGTAGCTGACACCCGCTCCCAGCTCTACTGATTTCGAGCTGATGGCGAGCATGGCGAAGAAAGGCGGATCTTCTCCGTCCAGACCGACACGCTCTCCCAGAATATTTGCCTTGCCTTCGAGATAGATCAGATCTGGCAGCGAGAGCAGCAGGAAGAGCTTGCAGGAAAACGTCTTGCCGTCGTCCTGGGCAGTCGCCAGCGATACTCCCGCGCCGATCGAGAATGCGCCGTCGTAACTCTTGGTCTGTGAGGGTCCTTCAAACTTAGAAATGTTCACGCCCTGCGTGGGCTGCGGCACCTTGTAATAGTCGAACCATGTGTCGGATTCTTTAGTCAGACCCGCCGCGGCCTTTGTCGCCACATAGCGCTGGCCGAACAGACCGCGAAATCCATAAATACCCAGACTCGTGGAGCCCAACGGGATAGGCGTCGACAATTCGACGAAGGCATCAACAATAAAAGCCGGGACCTTCGGCCGAAGCATCATTGAAGCCCCACCGGCAATCTTCGCTTTGGGGAGCGCGAAACTTATCCCGCCTGCGTACTGGGGATCTGCCTGTGTTCCGTCAATGCTGAGGAAGCCGGAAATCAGAAGGGTTGCCGTCTCCTTGCTGGCACTTCCCGGAATCACAAGGTCGATTGCGATGCTCTTGATTTCGAGATAACAATCCGAAGGTGTGAGGTCCTCGGGATAAAAGAACTTGATTCCCTTCCCGCGCACGTCGACTCCGCCGGGATTAATGTCTACGCCACCGTCAAAGCCAAAGTAGCGAAAGTTTCTGATCGAACCGGTTGTTGGATCGATCCGCTGGTGAGAACCCATGTGGATCGCGGTAATGGACAATTCTGCCGGACCAATCGGGAAACGAATGTTCTTCGGCAGCGGAATCGTGCCGCCTTCAATTTCGAATCGTCCATCGCTCCAGATGATCAACTTCTCGATTTCGATCTCATCTTTGACGACAGTTTTTATTAAGTCATGCGTGAACTTAATACTTCCGGCTACGCCGAGATAGAAATCATCATCGCGCTTGCCGCAGAACACCGATTTCAATGTGAGGTTAAAAATCTTTCCGCATTCAAACGTCTTGAAGCCCTGATCCTCGTGGGCGGTAATATCAAAATCGCCGTCCTGACGAATCGCAACTTTGATCCGAATCTCCGCAGGTTGGCCAGTGGCATCCTTCAATCCCGGGATCACCAGGGTGCCTTCAATCTCCGACTCTTTGATCGCGTTCTGTTTCAGCGTGATGCTGAACTTGTCGAGACTGACACTAAAGTCCTTGCCGAAAGTGAACTTCACCACGGGATCTGCGACAGGCGTAGTAGTCCCTGCCGTGAGTGCTTCGAGTGCCAGCGTGCCTGAGAAACCACCCGTTCCGATGAGCAAGTTCCGGGCTTTGATTACTCCGGTGGAACCCGGCGCACTTTTCCAGAAGGCGGGGAAACTTATCGTGCCGTCTTTCACATACACGCCGACGAAATCTTCCGGCCGGCCGTCGGCGATGGCCTCAGGAATGTTCGTAGTGCGGCTGAAGTCGACCTTCACTTCGTGAAGCTCGATGATCAACCCGGACTTGAGAATCTCTGATCGGGGAAAATTAATATTGAGACTGTCGGCCAGATCGAATTCAAATCCGGTGGCTGTTGAATATCTCAACGACGCGACATTGAACGACAGCACGGCGGGCTTGTCATTTGCCGGATGGAGTGGATCGGGAACCGGCTTTCCTTGCACATCGACCTCTCTGAGAATTGTGCTGGGAAATTGGACTCCGACCGAAATCTCATCAATTGAAACAGACAGCTCAGGGACCAGCAGGTGTTCTATTCTTTCCTTTGAGAAAAAACCAAGCCAATGAAAAAACAGGTTCTCGATATTCTTGAGCGAGGCGGCGATGTCCAGATCGAGAATGTAATCGTCGAAAATAGCGTCGAGAACATCGATCGAATGGGCGTCTAGCGCATCGATCATACTCTCGATATAAGCATCCAGGTCCGTATCCGGTGTGATCGACAGTGGGGTCGCCGGATGAGCGGTATTAAAGCGCGTGATGAAATCGTCAAGTGTGCCCCCGATAAATGTGGAAACAATCTCTTTTATTAAATCCTTGTAGTTGACGCCAGTAATCTTGATGATGAGGTCGAAGAAGGCTCTCGGAGAGTAATCGAACTGATCGAGCTTCAGATCGCTGACGTACCTTAATATTTCCCAGTGATAAGTTAATGAGACTGGTATTTCGGACCCGATGTCGCCAATGGTCGAAGGATTGAGGATGAAGAAAAGACCTGTTCCCGGAACCTCGAAATCGAGCCTCCTGTAGCTCACCAGGATCAGACTGTAATCAGCGTATTCTCCGTAACGGCTACTGTTGATTTGTAGATTCCTATAAAAGAGGTCATCAAAAATGTTATCCACCAGCCCTTGCACAAAGCCCAGGCTTTGCGGAAGCGAGTTCGCTGAGATCAATGTCGATAGTGAGGGATAGAACTTTTCGTCTGCCATTCTCTTTACTCTACTTGGCGATACACTTCAGGTACGGTTGCTCATCTGTGTCTGTCGAGCCACATTAAGAATCTGTTTGTTAAGCGTTCTGAGAGTGACGTAAGGATCGGAGCATCAGCGACAATCACATAGCTATGGAATTTGTTGTAGTACCATAAGACTGAAAAGTTATAAACATCTGTTTTCATCCTCTCCGCAATGGTAGGGTAATTGGTATATGGGAGAGGGTTTGAGGGGTCTAATCCTAGATACCGGGCAAATACTTGGAAAGCGTGCCTGTCGCCTTCATTCGTCAATTCAAAATTGAAATGATAGAGAAGGGCCGCGACGTTTCTATTCGCCGGGTTCTCAAGCACATACTTGATAAGTCGTTCACGAATGAGATGGCAATACACGTCTGGAAAGAGGTCTTCGTCTTTGGCCCTCGTTTCCCAATAATGTTCCAGGAACGCAGCACTTCTATCTTCGTAGGAGGCACCCGGATGTTTTTTTCGCCAGTAGCCCTGATATCTCCAGTCAATGCCTTGTGAAGTCGGAGCTTCACTGGGCACAACCATGTAGTCGCCGGGAATTGCTCCGATGTCGCCAGACCAAGTGGTGGCGTTGATATTGCTCCCTAGGTACTGGTCGAAAATAAGGTTCCCTAGCCAATGAACCAGACCCAGGTCCACTTCTGTATTGAGATTAACGTGATTCATGGCATCCATGCCGATGAACAAGTGATGCAAGTCAATGACTTGCCCGTTCCCGGTGGTCGCTCCCATGTAATCTTCAAATAACTGTATTTTGGTCTCCAGATCGGTCACCGATTCAAACGTCACGATTGGGCCGGTCTCATAAGTGCCCGGGTCATGCAGGCGAACCGTGTCGGGTGGCGGAATTGCTGGAGCGCCGATAATTGCGTCGAATAGTAAGCTGATATCTTTGCCGTCTTTGAAGTCTTTGGTGTGCTGCCTCACCCTGGTGATTCTCTCGACCAGGCTTTCCGGAGGGTTCTGTTGAAGATCAATATCTTCATTCAGATCGATCAAATCTCTGATAAAGTTTTCAAAAGTTGAAACGGCATAGAAATCAGCGATGGCCCACACCTTCATCCCTTTTGGAAGAATTGTCGTGGTGGTAGTTGGCGCATCTGTTACGACAATCGGGTCTAACAGCTCCAGGTAGTACCAGATTCTGTCTTCAACCTCTGGATTATCAACATCGTCAGATTTATTATCACCGATGATTTTTTTCTTCCCCAGGATTGTGATCCGATGTTCGTCGCCCTGAGTCTCGCAAACCAAATTCGAAGGTTCGGTAGATTTCGGCAGCCGGGGCGAGGAACGAAGTCTGACCGTGGTGCCTTTCGCGATTTTACTATTGATAAAGTGCTTTCTGTTTTCGCTCACCGGGTCAAGCAGCTCGGTGTTTGTTGCGGCGTCTCTTGATGAACAAATGCGCGGGGTAGCTCGCTTGTTCCTGACCTTAATTTGCGTGTTCACCGCCACAACTGAAACGCTCGTGCCGAACTGATAACCAATGACGAAGAGATCGTATTCCGTCGCGGTGACGTTGCCATTGCTATCCAGATAGTTATGCTTATTCCGTAAGGCGAGGCGCTTGTCGAACGTCTGCTCAATCGAGATGGTTGCGTTCTGAATGAGCGGGAGTTCGTCTTTATCGAGCGCGAGCACGACAATACTTCTCTCGTCGGCATTCAATGACGAAGCAGCGTCGACGATTCCGTCCGGCAATCCGTTGTGTGTCAGCATCGGTTGCGGAACGTTGTTCACATCCAGAATCTCTATGTAACCAAATTCGATATTCGTTTTGTGTGCTTTGCTCAGGACGGGCAGAAAACCAGTCTTACTGGTAGAGCTGGTGGCCATATTGACGGCTTTCGTAAAGGCAAAAAAATAGATGTTACTTTGATCGCGTCCAATCCCGATCTTCGCCATAAAGTCTCGGCCATAACCGGAACTTGAATCGACGACGGCCGTGCTGCCGGTAACATGCCACTGCGTTATCTCGTCTGTGTCGAGCGGAATTTTCAGGCCGTTGGCGTCTAGTAAATATGTCAGCTCGAAAAGGTTGTCCAAAAAATGTTTTGCTTCTAGAGTCAGTGCTCCGACAGGTGGATTGGGCGGAGCCAGCGAACTGATCTTCTTGAGATACCGAACGTTGACGTAAGATGGGATGGTTGCGTTATTAGCGAGTTTGGGGATGGAAAAGGCGATTGCCTCGGTAAACGTGTCGGCTTGAAAACCGATATACGATCTCAAGGTTTCTTTGACATCGGGTGGTTGGCTCATTCTCTTAAACCCTGTGTAGAAATAGCCTTGCGCGCTATAGATCATGGGCGCAGGATTGTCGCCCTGAGGCAGGTTGAGGACAATCGTACTCGGCTTTTTGGCATCTGTACTCGTGAACGCGCTGGTCGATATAGCAAAGATGGGCCAGCCATACGATTGATAGTCTGTCAAGACACTGGTGCTGGCATCGTACTTGATGTAGAACTGCGCGTAGTCATTTGGAAGAAGATTGTAGTTTCGATAGTAATTGAAGCCGTGATTATGCTCGTTCCTCAGATCCAGGTATACGGTATCCCTGGTGAGAAACTTCGCGAGAACCTCGTTGAATAATCCGTCCTTTTTTTTTGGAACAAACTTCGCATCGGACGAGTCAGCCTTTATTTGGATTCCATCAAAGAAAAAGCTCGCGTAAAACGCGCAGGGATCAATATAGTTCAATATCTGTTCGCGCTGATCTTCTCCTTTGAATTTGTTTACGTCGCCAAAGGGGGAAGGACCGAGAGTGATAACCGTTTCCGTATTTCTTAGCGCCTTTAGAGTAGGCCCCTCTCCGAGTCCGTCCAAAATGATCTCAAAACCAAAGTTCAGGTAGTCAAACTGCCCGATGTCATCCCCGCCGTTGACTGAAGGGAATTCATCTTCGTCAACGCGCAAAAAAACCTCATCGAGAAAAGCGGTGTCTAATAACTTATTAGGAGAGGTGGCAGAGGCAGTCAGATTCAGACCAACCGAATCGATTCTTGGTAGAGTCTTGGTTGTACCCACCGCCTTACCGGTTAATTTGTCGTAAGCTGCATTTCTTCGGTTCTGGGATAACTTGATCTTAAGGGTCAAATCACTTTGGGTGACACTAGCGATGTAATCTGGATCATCGCTTTTGACGAGGAAATCTTTCATTAGGCCTTTGTATATGTAGTACCTAACGCGAGAAACGGTGCCAGTCGGTTGTTGGGTAGGCTTGAGAGCGATATTAATCTTCCCGTTCACCTCCTGCGCAAAAATCTTACCGTTACACACGGCATAAGCTTTCTGAACAGTTGAAGAGGAAAAGAGCGAAGTCACCCGATACTGCGACGCTTCATTTCCCTGAACCGGACCATACCTTTGCGGTAGGGTCTGAGGTTGCAGTGAAGCCGCGTTGGTAAAAAAAAAGAATGCCGACATTGTGAGTTTGGACACTCTGAGTGTCGGGTCGATTAACCAGCCCCAGCGCAATTCCACTGGCGACCAGTTCAAGGCTGGATTTGGCGAGTATGCAAGGAAGCAGGGGCTCGTGGGAATTCAGCCGTCAATTCAAGAAAGCGAGCGCACAATATTCGAAAGCCAACCCAATGTCAATGATTTGTCTTCAGTAGGCTTCGCAGAAGCTACATGGTTTTTTTGCGCTCCAGCCATAGCGATCAAAGGCATCCATTTACTCTAAGTCTTATCTTTTGTCTCCGGGTCTCGACTCTTCGATCACTCGTTGGATCGAGAGATCGGCCAAGATGGTCGCCGCATGTCTTGATACGTAACCACGGAGCGATCAACGGCCGCAAGGCCGAGAAATTCTGGCTTGTATCGTTTGGTAAGACCAAGTGAAGCCATTTCCAAGGTTCTTGAAATCCGTTAGGAGTCATCCCTTAAGGCTGACATCTTTGGACGCTAAAATACGGAAGCAGTTGAGGAACGTTTACGGGACGCTTCTCACATTTAGCTAACTTTCGAGTTTTTCAGCTTCGAATTTATTGAGGGAAATGGCGCGGGCGCGATGGGACTCGAACCCACAACCTCCAGCTTGGGAAAGTAACTTAAGCGCGCTTTATTTTCAACACTTACAAAATCGCTTGTGGTAACTATATAAAACTGACCTCTGGAGAACTGAATAGAAATGTCCACTAGGATGCTGCACCCGAAAGGGTG
>Ga0137403_10001356_pt1 | contig 30890 bp, 25 predicted proteins | sample CZOMad2_1_16fung_FD_122057 | JGI IMG/M metagenome (GOLD analysis project Ga0137403, IMG submission 122057) | Vadose zone soil fungal communities from Angelo Coast Range Reserve, California, USA - CZOMad2_1_16fungal (Hybrid Assembly) | ecosystem: Environmental > Terrestrial > Soil > Vadose zone... | reverse complement strand
AGCTGCCTGCGAAACCAAGCTCGGAACGTTTCCGGAGCAAAGGCTGGAATACGGCGCTGTTTCGGGACGCCCGCCAGAAACTTCACGGCATCACTGAGGACCGGGAGCTGGGTGAACAGGTTGGCGAGACCGGGAGTGTAGGATGCGATGCGAGCGAAAAAATCCACGTTGCCGAAAGCGTAGTCGCGTACCGGGCGCGAACGGCCTTCGTAGTAGTGCGAGAGGAATTCGGCTTTGTAGGTGGCGACATCCACGCCGACAGGGCAGTCGCTCTTGCAGCCTTTGCAGGAGAGGCAGAGATCGAGGGAATGCTTGACGGATTCCTCGCGCCAGTTGCGGACGTCGTTTTCCAGAGCGTCACCTTTTAGAACGTCGCCATTCATCAGCTCCCAGAGCAGGTGGGCGCGACCGCGGGTGGAGTGTTCTTCGTCGTGCGTGACGCGGTGGCTGGGGCACATCAAGCCACCCTCTTCTCGGCGGCACTTGCCTACGCCCACACAGCGGAGAGTGGCGTGGGCCATGCTGCCTCGGTCGTCGGGAAATTGGAAGTGCGTGGGCGGTTGCCAGACTTTGAGTTCAGGATGGACTTTCATGTTCTCGTCCATCCGGTAGGGCTCGACCAGCTTGCCGGGGTTCATTCTCCAGTCGGGGTCCCAAAGAGCTTTGAATTCGCGGAAGGCTTGGATCAGTTCAGGACCAAACATTTTCGGCAGCAGTTCGGCACGCGCCTGGCCATCTCCGTGCTCGCCGGAAATGGATCCGCCGAGGCTGACGACGAGGTCGGCGGCTTCGTCCATGAATCGGCGGTATTCCTGAATGCCCGCATGCGTTTCGAAATCGAAATCGATGCGCATATGGACGCAGGCGTGGCCGAAATGGCCGTACATGCCGCTGCGGTAGCCGTAACTGGTGAGGAGCTTGCGAATGGCGCGAAGATAGATTCCGAGCTTTTCGGGAGGGACGCCGGCATCCTCCCAGCCTTCCCAGCTTAAGGGCTGTCCTGGAAGATGGGAGGTCACACCGAGAGCGTTCTCGCGGACTTCCCATACGCGCCTGGCTTGTTGGCGGTCAGTGAACAAACGCACTTGCGGCGTGGGACGGCTGCGGCTGAGTCCCTCGATCATGCGTTGCGTCTTGGCATCGGCCTCCGCCTGCGAGTTGCCGCCGAATTCCGCCAGAAGCCAGCCGTTCCCTTCCGGCAACAACGCCAGCCCCTCTGCGCTGGCGCCCTTACGGCGAGTGCATTCGACGAGAACCTCGTCGATGCCTTCGAGGCCGATCGGGCCGTAGGACATGATTTCCGGCACGTGGTCGGCGCATTGGTAGATATCGGGATAGGCAACGACAGCAAGCGTGCGAAATTGCGGGCTGTCGATGAGGCGGCAGGTGGCCTCGAGGATGGTGACGCAGGTGCCTTCCGAGCCCACGAGTGCGCGGGCGACATTGAAACCGTTTTCCGGAAGGAGATAGTTGAGGTTGTATCCGGAAACGCGGCGCGGAATGTTGGGATACTTGGTGCGGATGAGTGTGGCGTAGCGGTCGCGGAGCGATTTCAGGCCAGCGTAAATTTCTCCCCGGCGGCCGCCTGCTCGGATGATTTGTTCGAGTTCATCGTCGGAGGTGGCTCCAACGCGCAGACGCACTCCATCGTAGGTCAGCACGTCGAGTTCCTCGATATTGTCGTCGGTCTTGCCACCCATCACCGAGTGCACCCCGCAGGAGTTGTTGCCAATCATGCCGCCGATGGTGCAACGGTCGTGCGTGGCGGGATCGGGCGCGAATGTCATGTGGCGCTTTTCGGCGGCGTTGCGGAGGGAGTCGAGGATGACGCCTGGTTGCACGCGGGCGCGGCGGACGTCGAAATCGAGGTCGAGAATTTTGCTCAGGTACTTCGAAAAGTCGAGAATGACGGCGGCGTTGCAGGTTTGGCCGGCAAGGCTGGTGCCGCCGCCGCGGCAGAGCAGAGGCGCAGCGTGTTCGCGGCAGAGGGCGATCGTTGTGATGACGTCTTCGATGTCGCGCGGAACGACTACCCCGATGGGCACCTGGCGGTAGTTGGAGGCGTCCATCGAATAGAGGGCACGGCTGCCAGCGTCGAAACGGACTTCGCCACGGAGATGGCGGCGGAGGGCTGCGTAGAGCGCGTCGGCGTCAACGAAAGAGGATTTGGCCGCACGGGCTAGCTCGGCGAGATTCTCGGGCACTAGGGAAGTTTAACCCAGAACCCGGGTCTGACTCGTGGCCCCGGCCAAAATTGCGATCGCTTTGGGGAACGGAAATCCGTCTCGTGGTCGAGGGATTGGGTTCGAGCCGAACATGCGTTCTTAGAACACGATCAGATCGTCGTAGACGTCGTAGCTAGGTTTGGGCAGGCTATCTGTCATGGTGGCAGTCACAGCGCCACCGTTCAGAGTCGGGCATACTCCGGATATGTAAGACGGCACTCCAGTTCCACGCATGCCAGCCACACCGGAGACGAGACCGCAACTGTCGGTCTGCAACGTGCTGCTGAAAATGTACTGCCCGCTTGGATTGAGCGGGTTTGTGGAGATTGTCTCAAAAGCCGCATAGAACGTTCCCATGGCTACAGTGGCAACGGTTCTTGTGCCCTCAAACGTGGAATTAATAGCGGAAAATTCGTAATCCGTCAGCGGGCCTGAACCATTGCCGGGAACCGCAAATTTGATCGCCGTTGCGGCTACACGGTTGTTTCCACTTGGGAACCCGATGTTGCTAAGCGACACTTCCCCGTGTCCGCGAAAGGGCACGATGCATCCAGCTGAACAGTCCGCCGACTGCGGGCCATATTCATCATTCCATTGCAGATGGTTTTGTGCGATGTTCTGATCTAAAACAAAAACTAGGTAGCTGGACTCCTGCCCCGGACCACCCATGTTGTAATCAAGGATAGTGTCTAGCTGGCTCGTGATGTTTGTGTAATCGAACTTCGCTGGTTCCAGAATGCCAGCCTGTTTTTGAGGCTGACCGGGCCAAAAGCCGAAGCCATCCACATATAAACCGTAGGCTCCCAAAGTGCCCACGCAAGCCGCCGTGCCGGCCGCGAGAGAAAACACTCCATTGGATTGAATCGTGGCTGGCTCACCGTAAACGCGCATCGGAACAACCATCGAGGCAGACTTTCCAGGTGTCGTGGAAATAGTTCTGATGTTCAGAATCTGACGCTCGTCAATCCACTTCAGCGTATAGGTCATGTTGCTTACACCACAGCTGCCACTCTGTGGGTTTTCGGTGGCATAGACGGTAATGACATCACTGGTGAAGGGGCTAGTCACATTGGTGGCTGGGACATTGGCATTCTGGGCTGAGAAGTGCACTCCGAGCTGCGACAGGCCCGCGAACGCAACCGGGCAAAGGGTGGAAGCCAATAACACGACGAGCAGCTTCTTCATTATGAGATTTTCCAGAGTGCGGATGGCAATATTTGGGTCTCTGAGACATTAGGCTTCCAACCGGCCCCCGCCAAGTCTACTTTTGGGCACGGTACGAGCGCATCCCTGCACACGTTGGAATGGCGAAAATGGCGATCAAGGAGTTGAGGGAGGGAATACACGAAGACGCAGTGCGCCGACCAACATAACTAGAAACGGCCCTCAAGCAAGACCACATGGGCGAGGGCACCCGCGACACACAGACCTCCTAGAGCCAGTTGCGAGTGCCGAAATCCGCCAGAGAGAGGGTGAGCAGCAATCCCAGAAAGAAGATGGCGGAAAAGATGACCGCCTTGGTCAGCTTTTCGCTGGTGTACTTGACGTGCATGAAGATGAGGACCACGAGCGTGGCCTTGAAGGTGGCTATGCAGAGGGCGACGACGGTGTTGAGGGGTCCGAGGTCGATCTTGGAAACCGCATAAGTGACCCAGGTGAAGAACAGAAGCGTCCCACCGATCAACATGTACAACTTCACGGGAACTATGTGATGTTCGTTCTCTGACATAGGAATTCCTATCGCTACCCTTTGGTTCGGCTGATCAAATACAAAAGCGGAAACAAATAAATCCAAACCACGTCCACAAAGTGCCAATACAAGCCTATGTTTTCCACGGGCGTGTAGTAGCTTGTGTCGAATTTGCCCCTGCTTGAAGCGATAATCAGATACGCCATTAGGCCGAGGCCGATGACCATGTGCAGGGCGTGCATTCCAGTCATGGCGAAGTAGATCGAAAAAAACATCTCGGCGTGGCGCTGGTTGACTACATATTCCGGGTGGCCTAGCAGCTTGCCGTCGAAATTGAAATTCATCGCCGGGATGTGATGCTCTTCGTACTTGTCGTAATACTCCTTGGCTTTGACGCCCAGGAAGGTCGCGCCGAAGAGCATGGTGAAGAGCAGGAAAATTACGAGCAGCTTCTGCTTGCCAAGCTGGGCGCAGCGCACGGCCATGGCCATGGTGAAACTGCTGACCAGGAGAACCGCCGTGTTCAGAGCTCCCCATCGGACGTCGATGGACTGGCTGGCTGCGGCGAAGTCCTTGTAGTAGGCGAGGCGGTAGATCAGGTAGGCGCAGAACATGCCGCCGAAGAACATGACTTCGGTGACCAGGAAGAGCCACATGCCGAGAGAGGCGGTGTTCGACTGCTGCTGCATGTCCACGAAGTGGTGGCGTAGCTCGCGTTGCGCGGCGTCTTGAGTTCCGGCGTGCGCTCCGGCTGAACCGGCAGTGGTGGCGTGACTAGCGCTCACGAGGGATCTCCTTCAGCTCGTCGTAGTTGTAGGCTTCAAAATCCACGACCGGATCTTCATGGAAATTGAACGTCGGCGGCGGCGAGGTGGTCTTCCACTCGAGACCGGCTGCGTTCCACGGATTGTCGGACGCGACTTCGCCGTATTTGAGCGACCAGATGAGATAAACCAGCGGGAACAGGTAGCCCACGCCGAGAATGGTCGCGCCGGCGGTGGAGAGCACGTTCAACATCTGGAATTCCGGCGGGTACTGATAGTAGCGGCGTGGCATGCCCACGTAGCCGAGAATGAATTGCGGGAAGAACGTAAGGTTGAAGCCGATGAAGCCAATCAGCGCAGCCAGTTTGCCCAAGCCCTCGGGATACATGCGGCCCGTGATTTTGGGCCACCAGAAATGGAGTCCTCCCAGATAGCCCATGACGACGCCCCCGACCATCACGTAATGGAAGTGGGCCACCACGAAATATGTGTCGGTTACGTGGATATCGATGCCGAGCGTCGCGAGAAACAGGCCTGTCAGCCCGCCAATCGTGAAAAGGCCGATAAAACCGAAGGCATACAACATCGGCGTCTCATACGTGACTGACCCCTTGTACATGGTGGCCGTCCAGTTAAAGACCTTAATCGCCGAAGGTACCCCGATGAAGAACGTGAGGAACGAGAAGATCAGGGCGGCGTAGACGGACATTCCCGCGACAAACATATGGTGCGCCCAGACCAGGAAACCCAGAACCGCTATGGCTACGCTGGACAGGGCCACAAATTGGAAGCCGAAAATACGCTTGCGCGAGAAGCATGCGATGAGCTCGCTCATGATACCCATCGACGGCAAAATCATGATGTACACGGCCGGATGGGAGTAGAACCAGAATAAGTGCTGAAAGAGCAGCGGATCGCCGCCGAGTTTGGGATCAAAGATACCGAGGTGGAAGACTCGTTCCAGCACCAGCAGCACCAGCGTAATAGCAATCACCGGCGTGCCCAAAACCATGATCAGGCTGGTGGCGTAGTTGGCCCAGATAAACAGCGGCAGGCGCGACCACGTCATTCCGGGCGCGCGCATGCGGTGGATGGTGACGATGAAATTCAGCCCGGTAAAGATGGACGAAAATCCGTTGATAAATACCGCCAGCCCCGTTTCGACAACTTTCGGGCTGGCAAAAGCCGTGCTGTAGGGTGTGTAGAAGGTCCATCCCGTATCCACGCCGCCCGTCAGAAGCACGTGGATCACCATCATGCCGGCGATGATGTAGAGATACCAGCTGAGCAGGTTAATGCGCGGGAACGCCAGGTCCTTCGCGCCGATCATGATGGGGACGAGGAAGTTCCCCAAAATCGCGGGCACGACGGGAATCAGGAAGAAGAACACCATCACGATGCCGTGGCCGCTGAAGAGCCGGTTGTAGGTATCGGCCTGCACCAAATCGCCCGCCGGAGTCAGCAGTTCCAGGCGGATCAGCAGGGCGTAAACGCCGCCGATAAAAAAGAAGAACGTAACCGACACCATGTACAGCAGAGCAATGCGCTTGTGGTCGGTCGTGAGCAGCCACGACTTCACACCATGCTCTGCGTTCAGGTAGTTCGTCCGTTGTTCCGGCATTACTGCGGTTGCCATAGCTGTTACACCCGTCCCGTTCTTACCGCTTTACCTGCCTGACTTTACTTGTCTGACTTTGCCGGCGTGGCCGATTGCGCCACGGCACTTCCCGGCGCTCCCGCAGGCGGAGTCAGAGATTTCACATACGCCACCAGCGCCGCCAACTGCTCTTCGCTGATGATGCCCTGGAACGTCGGCATCACCGGCTTGTATCCGGCGACGATCTTCGCGCCGGGATCCAGAATCGACTCACGCAGATAGTTCTCATCCACCATCACGCTGCGGCCATCTTCGAGCACGACTGGCTTGCCGTAAATTCCAGTCAGCATCGGCCCCCGGCCCTGAGAATCCGAACGGTGGCAGGTCACGCAACCCAGTTCGGCAAAGGCCTTTTCGCCCGTCTGCGCCAGCGGTATGCTCGAGCTGCCGCCGTTCAGCCACGTCTGATACTCCGCGGGAGGCTGCACAATCACGCTGCCAATCATGCCCGAGTGCTGCGTGCCGCAATACTCCGCGCAGAATAGATGATACGTCCCTGCTTGCGTGGCGCGGAACCATAAGATACTGTAGCGCCCCGGTAGCACGTCCTGCTTGATGCGGAATGCGGGAACATAAAAGCTATGGATCGTGTCCATCGAGGTCATGATCAGCTTTACGTCCTGGCCGAGCGGCACGTGCAAAGTGTTGATTTCGCGCTGGCCTTCCGGATGCTCCAGCTTCCACATCCATTGTTTCGCTACCACATAGACTTCCGTTGCGCCCTGCGGAGGTGTGCGTTCGTGAAAGTAAACCAGCGCTCCGCCCAGGAAGAAGGCGAAGAAGAAGAACATGGGCAGTACCGACCAGGTAATTTCCAGCAGGTGCGAGCCTTCGATGGCGACGGGCTGCACGCCCGGCTTGCGGCGGTACTTGGCCGACAAGAAGGCCACCGCGCCGAAGATGAGAGTGCACATCACCAGCGACACGACGACCAAGAAGATGTAGAGGCCGTCCACGCTCGCCGCCCAGTTCGACGCCGATTCAGGCCAAAATGGAGTATTGCCCATGTCTATCCAATCCGTGCCGCATGCGTCTGATAGGACGGCTCGCGGCGAAACAGTATCAAAACCAACCCGCCCAGAATCAGCACGGTTGCTACGCCAGCCAGGCGCAGGACGTTCATAATCACGGCCCCATATTTCCCGGTGGCCGGGTTGTAGTGGTAGCAGTAGAGCAGGATCTGGTCGACGACGGTGCCGATCTTGTTCTCCGAAGCTTCAATCAGGCCGAAGCGGAGATCTTTGGGGGCGAACTCAACGCCGTAGAAGTATTTCGAAATCTTCCCCTGCGGCGTCAGCACCATGATGGCGGCGGCGTGCGCCCACTGGTTGACCGTGGGGTCGTACTTGTAGTCGAAGCCGACGGACTTTGTGAGAGCTTCAATGTTGTGCTGGTCGCCGGTCAGGAAGTGCCAGCCTTGCTCGGCTCCGGGGCGGTGGTAGCGCAGGAGCAGGGACTTCTTCTTGGCCGCGGCTTCTTCGGGGGTTTCTTTGGGATCGAAGCTGACCGTGACGATGTCGAAGTCCGTTGACGGGTTGAACTGCAAGGCACGTAGAGAGCCGATGATACCGCTCTGCACCTCGCCGCAGAGCATGGTGCAGCCATAGTAGGCGAGGTTCAGGATGACCGGGCGCTTGCCGAAGTAGTCGCCGAGGCGGACGGACTTGCCGGTTTCGTCGCGAAACTGAAGGTCGAGCGGAACCTGCTGGTCGAGGCGCTGATCGACGCCGACGGTTTTGAGCGTAGGCAGGCGTTCGCTCGAGGGCGGCGTGTTCCACTTCACGATGTCGCCCTTCATTTGGGCGGGAGCTGAGGCGGTGACGACCAGCGACAGTAGCAAAACGCTCAAGCCGAATTGGAAATTCACTCGCACTTCTATTGGCCCACTTTCTTAGTCCTGCCAGGAGCCGTCTTGCCTTGAGCCGCTGCCGTTGGGGATCCCGCCGGCGGCGTGGGCTCAGGAGCAACCGCGCTTCGCACCGGCAACCCGCGCTCCGCAATCAATTCCATCGCGCGCGTCACTGGAATTCGCGCTTGGCCTGAATCCTGATCCACCCAGCCATAACTCTGTAGACGGCTTTCTTCGCCGTAAAGCTGGTCGCGCATTTCCTGCACATCATCGGCCTGCAGGCGCGGTTTGGGGAAGGCCTGCACTTCCATCGGATCGTCGCCCGGGTTTTTCCCCGGCGTCATGTGGCGCGTATCCGCCTTCATGGGAATCATCGGGCTGACCGCCGCGTGTTCCATTTGTGTTTTTTCCAGATACCGGTACATCCCTACCACGATGACAAAACTCACCACGCACATCACGACCAGGCCAATCAGGGAGCCTACGACCGTCGCCGTGCTAAAGTCCTCGCGCTCATAGTCACCGTGACCATGATCGCCGTGCGCGCCGTTTTGATGAAGCTCGTTACTCATGCGCAGGCTCCAGAACCGCGGCGGTCAGCGGCGCATACAGCGGCAGGATCGGTTGCCCCTGCAAGTTGCGGCAGAACAGCGCCAGCCAGAATCCACCCATGGCCACCGGTACCACGAGGTTCAGCCAGTGGAAATAGAATCCGGCTTTGTTCTCGAAGTTGGGCATGATCAGCCAGTACAGGTCATAGAAACGCGCGAACAACAGGTAAACCGCAACCCACACGATCCTGCTTTTATCCTTCTTGATTTGCGCAGAAAGCAGGATGATGAACGGAATAAAGAAATTGATGAACGTCAGGAACAAGCCGAAATACTGCCAGCCGCCGTGGAGCCGCATCCGGTACCAGATGATTTCTTCCGGCAGATTCCCTGCCCACATAATCACCCACTGCGAAAACGAGAAGTAGGCCCACACCATCGTGAAGGTCAGCATCCACTTGCCGTAGTCGTGCAGGTGGTCGATGTTCAGGATGCTCTTCATGGGCTCGTAACGCGACAAAACCACCGCAATCACCGTCGCGAAGCAGACTGCCGAAAGCAACTGCCCAATAAGGAAAATCAGCCCGTAGATGGTTGAAGTCCATGGATACAAGAGCGACATAACCCAGTCGACGGCGGCGAATGTCAGCGTAAAGCCGAACAAGAGCGCGCCCGGACCAGCCAAAGTGCTGCTGCGCTTGTGACTACGATTACCTGGTTCGTCCTGCTCCGCCGACCAGCGCGTAAAGAAGTAGGCCAGCATGCCCCATATGGCGAAATAAATCGCGGCGCGAACCATGTACTGGGGCCGGTCGAGGAACACGCTGTGAATCCAGCGCAGATTCTCGCTCTCCGCCCGGTCAGCCTCTCTGGCCCACGGATAAAGATGGGGGATGCCAAAATAGAACGGGAGGAACAGGACCGCCATCAGCCAGAAATTCTTCGTGCCCGCTTCGAGAATCCGGCGGATCACTAGACCCCAACGCCCGTTGGTCAGATGAATAATGATCAACATACCCAACGAACCGAGCGAAACGCCCAGCCAAATCATGAACGCCAGCAAGTAGGCGCGATAGAACTGGTCCGGCGCGGTGACAACGCCAATCAACGCCAATATACCCGCCCCAACACCCACCACCATGGACCTGCGGCCAATCTTGTCGATAACCGCGGGAACTGCAAAATCAGCCGCGTTCAGGCGCGTCAACGTGCTCATTCCGCGCCTCCTTCTGTTTTCGCCGTTTTGATCGCGGGCTTCACCGGCGTCGCTCCCGAAGGCGCGTCGCCCTTGAAACTTGGCGGCACGCTGGGCACAGTCTGGCCTGAAGGCAGGTCGGCGGAACTGGCGTTCTGGCTGAGCTGCAATGCGCGAATGTACGCGATGATCGCCCAGCGGTCTTGCGCCGGAACCTGCGCGGAATAACCCTGCATGATCCCCAATCCGTTCGTAATCACGTCGAAGAAATATCCCGCCGGAGCCTTTTGCAAGCGCTCGATATGGTACGAAGGTGGCATGCGGCTGAATCCGCGCGACGGAATCATGCCTTTGCCGTCGCCCACACGCGAGTGGCACGGTGCGCAAAAAATGTTGTAGCGCTGCTGGCCGCGTTCCAGAACCTGTTGCGTAACCGGGAACGGAAATGCGTCGCCGGGGTTGTTGCCGATTTTTCCGGTGTAGAAATACGTGTCCTCATGCAACTGGCCCCGCGCTATGGTGCCATCCACTGGCTCGCGCGCTGAGCGAAGATCGGGAAAGAAATCGTTGCGCGCCTGCGCCTTGAAGCGCGGCTGGTCCTGCATGTCCAAGCGGCAGGCAGCGGTAACGGCCAGCACGGCCAGAAGACCGAAGGCAGAAAGTTTCCGAACGCCCATGAAGTTATTCGCCCATTTATTCATCGGGCACGTCCGCAATGGAAATGGGCTTCAGCCCCTCCAGAAAGCGCCGCGTTTCGGACGCGTTGAACTTCGGGTCTGCGGCAAACACGCAGAGAAAGAAGCGATCCTGCGAGGCGCGCTCAAACTGCGGGACGTTGAACACTGGATGGTGCGGCCGCGGCAAATCGTTCAATACCAGCATTCCAACCGTGGCAGAAATTCCGGCAAAGAGGACAGTCAACTCAAACGTGATAATCACAAACGAGGGCCAGGAATTCAGCGGGCGCCCGCCAACATTGATCGGATACGTGATCGCCGAGACCCAGTACTGCAAGCCATACCCGGTGCACGCGCCAAGAATGCCGCAAATCAGCACCACCAGCGGTACGCGGTTTTTGGTAAATCCAATCGCCTCGCCGAGCCCATGTACGGGAAAGGGGCTATAGGCTTCAATGTCGTTGTAGCCGGAACGGTGCGTCGTCTTCGCGGCCGCGACCAGATCCGAAGCCGATTCGAACTCCGCCAGTAAGCCGTTGAGAGGAGCGCTCATAAGTGCTTGCCCTCCAGCTGGGCGGCGGGCGCGTGGGATTCCGCGGCGTGCTTCACATGCGACTCCGGCAGCAGCATGCGAATTTCAAAAATGGAAATCATGGGCAGAACGCGGCAGAACAGGAAAATCATCGTAGTGAACAAGCCTAGGGTGCCGATGTAGGTCATCCAATCCCACTTTGTCGGGTAGTACATCCCCCACGACGAGGGCACAAAGTCACGGTGCAAGCTGAGAATAATGATGACGAACCGCTCCAGCCACATGCCTCCCAAAACCACCAGCGAGATCAGGAATAGCAGGACGGGACTGCGGCGGATGGATTTGATCCACAACACCTGCGGCGTGATAATGTTGCACACCCACAACATCCAGTACGGCCCGGCATACGGTCCAAAGAAGCGGTTGTGCACCGTGAACCAGTCAATCGACTTCGGCCCGGCGTACCAAGCCATGTAGATTTCGAGAATGTAACCGTAAGCGACAATTAGCCCGGTCGCCAGCATCACCTTGGCGGCGATGTCGAGATGCTTTTCCGTAATCATATCGCGCAGGTTGTAAACCGCGCGCACCGGAATCACGAGGATCAACACCATGGCAAAGCCGGAATAGATGGCGCCGGCGACGAAGTAAGGCGGAAAGACTGTGGTGTGCCACCCGGGCATGATGGAAATTGCAAAGTCGAAGCTCACAACCGTATGGACGGAGAGCACGAGAGGGGTTGAGAGGCCCGCCAGCAGCAGGTAGGCGCTTTCATAGCGCTCCCAGTGCCGCGCCTCGCCGCGCCAGCCCATGGCCAGCGCTCCGTAAATCAGGCGAATGTATTTGTTGCTGGCGCGGTCCCGCAGGGTGGCCAAATCCGGAATCAGCCCCGTATACCAGAAGACGAGAGAAATCGTCCCATACGTCGAGACCGCGAACACGTCCCAGAGCAGCGGACTGCGGAACTGCGGCCAATAGCTCATGGTGTTCGGGATAGGGAACATCCAGTAAGCCAGCCACGGACGCCCGGTGTGGATCAGCGGAAACAGTCCCGCGCACATGACGGCGAATAGCGTCATGGCCTCGGCAAAGCGGTTGATGGAATTCCGCCAGGACTGCCGCAGCAGGTGCAAAATCGCGGATATCAGCGTCCCGGCGTGGCCGATACCGATCCACCAGACGAAATTGACAATCGCAAAGCCCCAGCCCACAGGGATGTTGATGCCCCAAATTCCGGTGCCCTTAAAGAACAGGTAGGTAACAGCCGTGCCCAGCATCAGGACAATGCCGGAACAGAACATCACGCCCGCGACCCAGGCGATGGAGAGCGGACGTTCGAGTACGATGTCGCTGATCTTGGCCGTGACGCTGGCCATGTCGTGACCCGGCTCAAGGACGGGAATTTCGCGGTCTTCTTCTGCTAACGCGATCGTCGGATCGGTGCTCATTTGCTAACCCTGCTCCACAGCACTATCTACACCGGCGTGCTCTGCGCTCTCAAGTTGCGAATTCGGATTGCGCACCTCGGCCAGATACGTGGTCCGGGGGCGGGTGTTCAGTTCGGCCAGCATGCTGTAGTTGCGGGCCTGAGCTTTGAGTTTTGAGACTTTGCTCTGCGGGTCGTTGACGTTGCCAAACACAATCGCATTCGACGGGCACGCCTGCTGGCAGGCCGTCTGAATTTCGCCGTCGCGGATGGCGCGTTCTTCGCGTTCGGAATCGATACGGGCCACGGTGATGCGCTGCACGCAGTAGGTGCACTTTTCCATGACGCCGCGGCTGCGGATGCTGACGTCAGGATTTCGCATCATCTTGAATTGCGGTGTTTCCCAGTCTTGGAAGAGCAGGAAGTTGAAGCGGCGCACTTTATAAGGACAGTTGTTCGAACAGTAGCGCGTCCCGATGCAGCGGTTGTAGACCATGTCGTTCAGGCCTTCGCTGCTGTGCACGGTCGCTCCCACCGGGCAGACGAGTTCGCAGGGCGCGTTTTCGCACTGCATGCAGGGGACGGGCTGGAAGCTGGCGCTGGGATTATCGCGGTCACCCTGATAGTAGGCGTCGACACGAATCCAGTGCATGTGGCGGCCCACCACCACCTGCGGCTTACCCACGACCGGGATGTTGTTCTCGGAATGGCACGCGATCATGCAGGCGTTGCAGCCGACACACGCGCCGAGATCGACCGTCATACCCCAGGCATAACCGAGCTTGTTGTAATTGGGATCGGAGTAGTCGACGTTAGGGTAGAGGGTGACGTTGCGCTCGGGAGTGTCTTCCATCTCCTGCGCGAAATTCGGCTTCTTCTTGTACTCGGCGAGCGAGCCTTCACGGATTACGGGGCGGGTAATCGTCGCCGTTTCGATCGTTTGGTAGCCCTGTGTCGAGGCCAGCTTGTACGTCTGTGCCAGCGGCGTGATTTTGGCGGTTGTGCGCCAGGGCGCGTCGCTGGAACGCACGGCGTAGAGATTAAAGCCTGCGCCGTTGCCGACGCGGCCTACCCGGCGGCGTCCATAACCGAGAAATACCGTAATGGCGTTGTCGGGATGGCCCGCCTGAATCCACACAGGAACCTGCACACTGCGGCCCGCGATTTCGAGGGTGACCATGTCTTCGCTCTTCAAGCCCGTGCGCGCCGCATAGGCTGGGCCGATCCACCCTGGATTGTCCCAGGTCATCTTGCTCATCGGTTTGGGGAGTTCCTGCATCCAGCCGTTGTTGGCGAAGGAGCCGTCGTAGATGGCGGGGTCGCCACGGAAGCTGACTTCGATTGTGGAGGCATCGGCAGCGGCGGCGGCTTTGAGTGGCGGCAGGCCGGCCTTGGGCGTGACGGCCTTCGCGGGATGGGCCGTTCCAGCGACGAAACCATCGTGGACCGTCTTGCGCCACCAGGTTTCAAAGTCGGCGCTTTTTGCCTGGCCTTGCCAATAACTGCGCAGAATATCGTGGCCCGTCAAGGTGCTCTGACCCATCAAGGCGGCGACCAGCTCGTGCGCGCTCTTGCCGTCGTAAAGAGGCGCGATCAGGGGCTGGATGATACAGACGGAACCATCGTAGGTCCGTCCGTCACTCCATGCCTCTAGGGAATGCGCGGCGTTGACATGCCACTGGCAGAGTTCGGCGGTTTCGTTCTGATGGAGGCCGTAGTGCAAGCGCAATCCAGCGCCCGAGTTCAGCACGACGTCGGCGAAGTTCAAGTCGGCGGGGGCGTCGTAGACCGGGTTCGCGTCTAGAATGACGAGCACGTCGACTTTCTTCTCGCGCAGGTCTTGCGTTAGATCCCGGAGAGATGCGGTCTGGTCGACCGGGTTGGCTAAGACCGTTTCGGTGTAAACGACCGTCTTACCGACGTTGCCGAGGTGAGCGTTGATGGCGTGGGCTAGCGCATGAACTTCGGGTGATTGCTGTTCGCCGGCAATGACCACACAGGACCCAGCATGAGCTTTGAAATCGTCGGCAACAGCGCGCAGGAAATGCGAATCGGCAGCGTTGCCGCCGAGGCCAAGACTCGCGGCCAAACTCCGCGCAAAGCCTTCCACTTCCGACGCCCGCAGCGAGAGCCGGTGCTCGGCTTTCACGCCTGTCGGCGAGGGTACGCTTTCGACAACATACAGGCGGTTCATGGCCGCATCGGGATTGCGCCGTGCGGCGTAATCATGCGTATAGCGGGCGGAGCCGGGGAAAGAAGGGGAGAGGAAATCGGCATCGAGCGACAGAATTACGTCCGCGGCTTCGAGGCGGTATTGCGTTTCCACCGCCTGCCCGAAGGCCAGCATGGATCCGGCCAGAACATTATCGCGATGCAGCGGCGAATACTGATGCCACTTGGCTTTCGGATACATCTTCAGAAGCGCCTGGATCTGATTGGCTAACGTCGGCGAGGAAATCGGGCCCGTCAAGAGCCGGAAACCTTCTCCTTCCACGGCGCGCTGCCCGGCCATGCGGGTGCGAATCTGGTCGACAAAATTCTTCCATGACCGTGTTTCGCCCAGATACACGGGAGTCTGCGAGCGGTCCGGGTCATACATGTTGAGCAGGCTGGCCTGGGCGAAAATATCCGAGGCTCCGAGGCTCGCCGGGTGGTCGGGATTGCCTTCAATCTTGGTGGGGCGCCCCATATGGCTTTCGACCAAGACCGGGCTAGCGTAGCCGCCGAGCGTGGTCGCCGAGGCGTAAAACTGCGGCCGCCCGGGGATCATGTCCTCCGGCTGCCGGACGTAAGGAACGATTTGCTCGAGGGGCTGCCGCGTGCATGCCGTCATCCCGGCGAGCGCGAGCGATGCGCCCATGGTCTGCAGGAAGCCGCGCCGCGAGAACGAATCCAGCCACTCGGAAGCGCCTTTGGGAAATTCGCGGTGCATCATCTCGCGAAATTCGTCGCTGCCGGCGAGTTCCTCGAGGCTGCGCCAGTACTCGGGACCGCTGGTCGAGGCAATTTCTTCTCTCACCGCTGCCAAGTCTAAAGCTTTGGCGTCCAAACTCTGGACGTCCAGCGTCTTCTTCTTGCCCGGGCAAGTGTCTTCGCGTTTTGTGTTCTCAGGCGCCATTATTGACTCAAAACCGTTTACCGGTGACACGTCGAACAGCTCGTAATATCGGTCACATTGCGCAGATGATACTTCGCTACCAGCGCCATGCCCAGCGTCTTCTGGTCGGTGTAGTCCTTGCCGTCGAAGCTAACCGGCTCACCGTTGGCGGGCTGTTTGTATTCCATATTGAAAACCTCATCGCGCGGCCGGAGGTACTTTTCCGGAGCGCGGTGGCAATCGAGGCACCACTCCATTTGCAGCGTCGAGGCCGCGTACATCAGCGGCATCTTGTCCACGGGGCCGTGGCAGGTATTGCAGCCGACGCCCTTGTTGATGTGAATGCTGTGATTGAAATAGACGTAGTCCGGGAGATCGTTCAACTTGCTCCACACTAGCGAACGCCCGCTGCGGTAGCTGTCGCGCACAGGTTCGAGCAGCGCGGCGTTGGTCCAGATCTGCGAATGGCAGTTCATGCAGGTCTTGGTTGGCGGGATGCTCGCATAGTTCGAAGTCTCGACGGTTGTATGGCAGTAGCGGCAATCGATGCCGAGGCCGGCGACGTGGTGCTGGTGGCTGAAGGGCACGGGCTGGGGCTTGGTCACGCCCTGGTAGGTTATGTACGGAGACCGTTCAAACGCAAACAAACCGGCAAAAGCAGCGCCGCCCAAAAGAACAACGGCAACAATGCTCGCCTTGGAATACAGATTAATGCTGCGATGAAAAATCTGCGCCATTTCGAACGAAAGTCCTAGTTCAGCAGGCCAACCCGACCCGAGTGCCTTTCGGTTATGAAGCGGGGCGAAAGAAGCCCCAATTGCACCTTTTCGGGTGCCGAAACAGATAAGAATGCGCCGTGCTCAAAAGTGTCAGTGAAACTGGTGATTATAAACAAGCGCGCGCGCTTTTGTCTTGTGCTTTTTCGGATTTCTCGGGTCGCGTTCTCGCAAGATGCATTCTCGCAGAAGGAAAAAATCCCGCCTTGGGTATGAAATGCGAGTGGTTGTGTGGCGCGGGCGCCCCCGCCGCACAGGCCTCTACCTTAAATTCATTGCGAGGATGCGCGGTTCAGTCATTTCTTCCATCGCATAGCGCAGTCCTTCGCGGCCTAAGCCCGAGTCCTTTACTCCGCCATACGGCATGTGGTCGATGCGGAAGGAAGGTACTTCGCCCGCCATGACACCTCCCACTTCGAGCTCGTCGAACGCCTGGAAAATACGCTTGGCATCGCGCGTGAACACTCCCGCCTGCAGGCCGTAGTCGGAGCGGTTGACCCGCTCCAGCGCTTCTTCAAAGCGGTCATAGGGCTCCACGGTCACCACCGGAGCGAAAATCTCTTTGCAGTTCACTTTCATGTCCGGCTGCGTATTGCTGAGCACGGTCGGTTCCAAAATCGAGCCCTTCCTCTGTCCGCCGCATAAAAGGCGCGCACCTTTGGCTATGGCTTCCTGCACCCAATCTGCTGCGCGCACTGCATCCGATTCGCGGATCAGCGGGCCTACGTCTGTCGTTTCTTCCATCGGATCGCCCGAGCGCAGCTTCTGTACTCCTGCCACCAGCAGCTCCGTGAATTTTCCGTAGACGCTGCGTTCGACAAAGATCCTTTGCACCGAAATGCACGTCTGACCCGCGTACGTATACCCGCCGACCACGCAACGGTCCGCCGCATAGGCCAAGTCGGCATCGCCATGCACGATCACGCCCGCGTTGCCGCCCAGCTCCAGCGCTACGCGCTTCTTTCCCGAGCGGCTCTTAATGGCCCAACCCACCGGAGCGCTCCCAGTGAAGCTGATCATCTTGATGCGGTCGTCTTCGACCAGCACTCCGGTGTCTTCATTCGAGAGCATGAGCACGTTCAGCCCGCCATCCGGCCAGCCCGCCTGCTGCACCACTTCCCCCAACATCAGCGACGCAGTTGGAGCCTGGGGCGCGGGTTTCAGCACCATCGGGCAGCCGCACGCAATGGCTGGGGCTACCTTGTGGGCCACCAGATTCAGCGGAAAATTGAACGGAGTGATCCCCGTAATCGGTCCGATAGGAAAGCGTTTCACAATCGACCAGCGGCCCGCAGTCGATTCCTGCCAGTCCAGTGGCAAGTATTCCCCGCCCAGGCGCGTGGCTTCCTCGGCGGCAATCTGGAACGTAAAGACCGCGCGGTCGACTTCCACGCGCGCCACTTTGATCGGTTTTCCTGCTTCCAGGCAAATCGATCGCGCAAATTCCTCGCGCCGCGCTGCGATTCCCTGCGCGACTGCGCGTAGAACTCTTTGCCGCTCGAATGCGGGCAAACGCCGGGTCGTGCCAAATGCCGTTACCGCCGCGGTGATGGCCTGCTCGGCGTGTTTCCGCGTTCCTACCCAGGTCCGGCTGACCACGCTGCCGTCGAAGGGCGAATGAATTTCCTGTGCCGTGCCCTCTTCGTACCACTTGCCGCCAATCAAAAATCCTCGGGTTGCCACGTCTACTTCGGCCATGGGCGCCATGGGGCCCTCCAAAAGTGCAGGCCTCATTATAGTCTCCGCCTTTAACGCGTGTGATTCTAGGCTCGCGCGGGGACGGGCGGCTCGGCCGTCCAGCAAAGAAAACGCGCCAAACCCGGGGGGCAGGCCGTCACCTTGCCAGCACGATTTGTTTTGGAAACAAGAATCGACAGGGAGGTGGCCCGCTCAATCCCTCTTTTAGCTTGAGTGGGACTTTTTGCGAGTGTAGGCTGAACTCGCGAACGCTGTTTAGAAGGCAGAGTCTCATGTCACGTTCTTGTCTATTGATGTTGCTCTTGACCACGTGCCGCTTGGCAGAGGCTCAAGAGGCATCAACCAAGCCAAGGAATTCGCTTGTGCTTTCTTGCCTAGGCAGTCCTTTCATTAGCCTTTACGCGGCAGGGCCAGAGCATAAAACCTTTCCCGCAGTCGGACTGACTCTTACCGACCCTGTTTGGCACAGTGGAGGCTATGGAATCAAGCGCAACACAATTCCACAATCTCGCTACGCACGAGTCGTGGAGATTCCAAAAGCACCCGAGCGCAGCAAGTCCCTTGCTTTCGAGATCTGTAACGCCAAGCAGGGTGTGTACGAAGTTGAGGTGACCGAACTCGGCGATGGGCCCTATCTGCTGGGTATCATGGGAAACGCGAAAACTGAGAACAGCGAAAGTCTAGGGGACCTGCATCACATCGCCGAAAAGGGGCACGTCCGTCGCTATAAGTTTATTTTCAGGATTGAGGGAAAGCGACTAAGTTTGCGCTGGCTGGACAAAGACGAAAAGGACCAGATGGACGTAATCGAAGTCCCCGAATGGTGAGAACGCGCAGGATGTTGCAGGCATTTGGGCTCCCTCTCAAATAATCCGTCTCTGCTCTCCCAAAAAAAGCCGCCTCCGACCAAAGTCGAAGGCGGCTCCAAGTTCAATCTTAGGACAGCTACTACACCATCTGTAGCACTTCCCCCGGCAATCTCACGAGCCGCGTCTTGGGCGCATCGGCTGGGCGCCGCGGCGCATTCTGCCGCTTCACCGCCGCACGAGCCGCATTCCGCGCTTCCATCTCCGGAGTCGCCGCAGCGCCATCCGCTGTCATCCGTTCCATCTTGATGCCCAGCTGGCGTTCCAGCGAATGCAATTCCGACCGCTGCTCCCGCGCAAACAGCGTCGAAGCAATCCCGGAGTTCCCGGCCCGCCCCGTCCGCCCAACGCGGTGAATAAAGTTTTCCGCAACCTCAGGCAAGTCATAGTTGATGACGTGCGCGATGTCTTCGACGTGGATTCCACGCGAAGCCAAATCGGTTGCGACCAGCACTTGATAGCGTCCAGTTTGGAAGCCGGTCAGTGCCGCCGTGCGCTGCGATTGCGAACGGTCGCCGTGAATCATGGCCGCCGCGAAGCCTTCGCGAGCCAGATTCTTGGCAATGCGTTCGGTTCCACGCTTGGTACGGGCGAAAACCAGGCAGCGTCCCGGCTCGTTCGCCAGCAGCCGCTCGAGCGCTTCCTGCTTGCGGTCCGAAGGCACTTCGAACGCCTGCACGCGAATGTTGTCGTGTGGCTTCGATTGCGACCCAAACGAGAGCCGCACCGGATTCCGCATGTAGTCATTGACCAAACGCGCCGCCGAAGCTTCCAGAGTCGCAGAGAACAGCATCGTCTGCCGCTCTTTCGGAAGCACGCCAACAATGCGCCGGATCGCGGGCAAAAAGCCCATGTCCAGCATGCGATCGGCTTCGTCGAGCACCAGCGTGCGCAGGCCGCGGAAAATAACCAGTCCGCGATCGAGAAAATCTTCCAGGCGTCCCGGCGTCGCCACGATCACTCGCGCGCCTTTGCGCAAGCTGGCGATCTGCGCCCGCTCGGAAAGGCCGCCTACGACTACCGCCGCCGGACCCAGTTTGGGGCCACGCAGAGCGTCGTATTGTTCGGCGACTTGCATCGCCAGTTCTCGGGTTGGAACCAGCACCAGCGCGGTGATGCCAGGAGTGTTCTTGGCGAGCAGTTGCTCCATCATCGGCACGACGAAGGCTAAGGTCTTTCCTGTGCCGGTCTGCGCCAAAGCGAGCAGGTCTTTCCCGGCCAGGGCTTGCGGAATGGCCGCATCCTGAACGGGCGTAGGGGTTACAAAGTTGTTAATGGAAAGTTGTTTCTGTGTATAGGGGGAAAGCGGTAGTTCTGAGAAGTTCTGCATTGATCCTTTTGTGGCTGGCGCCAGGCGCAACAGCACACACGGACAGCGTCCGGCGAGCGGCTACGAAAAAGCCAGTCGAGTGTTTTCTTAAAGTTACGCTGGAAATCGACGGTGGGGACTCGGGGGCGGGAATTCTCAGATCGTCACTACATGAACCAGAAGTCTCACCACACAAACCGCTGAATTAAGCGTTACACGGAGTGTAGCACAGATCGCCAAGGAATGCACGCGGAGCGCCTCAGGAAGGTTTATTCCTTAGTAACCTTTGGCTTCGGTCTTTCGGTTCATGAACTCTGTCCAGGACGCGGTAGGAAAGCTGGAGAGGGCGCGGAGAGGTTGAGTGTGTAGGGATTCCTCCCTGGCGGCCGAAATGACGGGGTTTGTTAAACTCTCCGGCGTTCCATGAATTTGTCGCCCTCCCGCGACTGCGAGTACGATGGTGGCTCCGAATCATTGCACGGAGGCTCTCCTGATGAATTTCAAAAGCTCTCTATTCGCAGTCGCCCTGACCCTCGCCTTACCTCTCCCCGCCCACGCAGCCGACGCCCCCAAGTACCACATCCTGCGCCACATGGCCCTCGGCGGCGACGGCGGCTGGGACTACCTTACCTTCGACCCCGTCGGCCACCGCCTGTTCATCGCGCGCTCCACTCGTGTCATGGTAGTCGACGTCGCCGCCGGCCAGCTTACCGCTGAAGTGGTCAACACCCCCGGTGTTCACGGCATCGCGCTGGTTCCAGATGCGGGCCAAGGCTACGCCAGCAATGGCCGTGAAAATACAGTCACGGTTTTTGATTTGAAGGACCTCCACGAAACCGCCCGCATCAAAGTTGGTGACGGCCCCGACGCCATCGTCTATGATCCGTTTTCGAAACGGGTGTTTACCTTCAACGGGCGCGGGAAGGACACGACCGCCATCGACGTCGCCACGGGAAAAGTGGCCGGCAGCATCCCCCTCGGCGGCAAACCAGAATTCTCCGTCTCCGACGGCAAGGGACGCATGTACGTCAATAATGAGGACAAGAGCGAGATCGTGGAATTCGATCCCCAGGCCCTGAAGGAGACGCACCGCTGGAAGCTGACTGGTTGCGAGAGCCCCTCCGGCCTCGCCATGGACAGAAAAAACCGCCGCCTCTTCGCTGGCTGCGACAATAAGAAGATGGTTGTGATGAATGCCGACAGCGGCGCTGTGATCGCCGCTCTGCCCATCGGCGACGGCGTTGATGCCAATGCTTTCGATCCCGGAACGATGCTCGCTTTCAGCTCGAATGGCGAAGGAAATCTTACGGTAGTCAAAGAGGAATCCCCGGATAAATTCAGCGTCGCGGAAACGGTTGTAACGGAGAAGGGCGCCCGCACGATGGCGCTCGACCTCGAGACACACAAGGTATACGTAGTCACCGCAAAATTCGGGCCTGCACCCGCGCCAACAGCGGAGGCACCGCATCCGCGGCCTTCCATTCTGCCGAACTCCTTTGAGGTGATTGAGATCGGGCAGTAAGGAGCGCCCTCCTGATGAGAGCTGGTTGACAGGGTGGTGCCAAAGTGGCACCATAGAGTCATGGGACCCACACTCGGCGAACCTCGCACCAGAATTACCGCTCGCGTTTCCGATACGGTACGCGTCACCCTGGAACAGGCGGCCGAGCTTTTGGGGTCGACCGTCAACCAGTTCGTCGTGCAGACGGCGTACCAGGAAGCGCAACGCGTGATCGAGCGAGAGTCGGTCATTCGTCTCTCCCAGAAAGATGCTGCGAAGATTCTTTCCCTCCTCGACCACCCACCGAAACCGAACAAGCGTCTCCAGGATGCGGTAAGAAAATTCAAGGGCACGGTGCGTGGATAAAATTGAGCTGCTGGCGAAGTCACACGACCGCGATGGATTCGACTGCGGTAGTGAGGCACTCAATCTTTTCCTCCGGCAAACGGCACGGCAACATGCGGAGCGAGGAATTTCGAGGACCTTCGTTCTTGTTGAAGAGAGTTCCACTGCACCAAAGCCGATTGCTGGTTTTTTCTCCCTCAACCTCTGTCAGATAAAGGCGGAGGCTCTCTCCGCTGCGGATGCCAAGAGATTGCCACGTGACGTTTCCGGCGTTAGGCTAGGCCGGTTGGCCGTTGCCAAACAGTACCAGCGGCAAGGCTTGGGAAAAACTCTGCTGGTTGCGGCCATGGAGAAGTTTCTAGAGATCTTCAACACCGCCGGCGGGATCGGCCTTTTTGTGGATGCGAAAGACCAGGAAGCCAAACGCTACTACGAACGTTTCGGTTTTGTTGCTCTGCCTTCGAATGAGCTGGAACTGTTCTTGCCGGTCAGAACGATTCAAGCGGCGTTAGGATCGCACAGATGATTCTCACTGAGACTCAGGGGTTAAGGGAGGACGAATGTACGCGCTCACACAGGATCTTCGATTCGCATTCCGTCAGTTGCGGAAAGCGCCCGGCTTCACCGTCACCGTCGTCCTAACGCTAGCTCTTGGCATCGGCGCCACAACTGCGATCTTCTCGCTAGTCGAAGGCATCCTGCTGCGGCCTCTGCCATTCAGTAATTCTGCCCGACTCGTCCGGCTGGGAGATCGCCTGAGCCAAGGCCTCGGCATCGCCGTTACCGCCCGAGAGATCGCCACTTATGCCAGCGCAAGCAGCGCCTTCTCTTCGGTTGGCGGCTACATGAGCACCAGCTATGAACTTTCCGGCGGGGCGGTTCCGGAAGAAATCAGCGCAGCGCGCTCGACGGCCGGCGTCCTCACCACCCTTGGCGTCGAACCTCTGTTGGGGCGGGTTTTTACGCAACAGGAAGAAGACTCGCATCAGCCGCTCGCCGTCATTAGTTATGCACTGTGGCTGGACCGCTTCCACCGGGATCCCGCTGTGCTCGGCCAATCCCTTGTTCTCGATCGCAGAACCTACTCCATCATCGCTGTCATGCCCCGCGATTTTGAATTTCCGCTGCAGCCCGGCCGGCTCGATCAGACGCAGGTTTGGGTGCCGCTGTCCCTCACCCCCGAGGAACTCTCCGACCAGTACGCCGGGCACTGGGGATACCAGATGATTGCGCGCGTGAAAGAGAACGTTACGCGTTCGCAAGCTGCCGAGGATGCGAACCGTGTGGCGCAGATCGCTGCGAGTAATTTCCCCGCCACTATGTCCGCCATCCACATCCGCGGCGACGTTACACCTCTGCTCGAAGATGCTGTGGGTGACGTGCGTCCGGTGCTACGGACCCTGTTGATCGCCGTCTCCGTTGTGCTGCTCCTGGCATGTGTCAATGTCGCGGGCCTGCAACTGGTGCGGGCGATTCGCCGCCGCCGCGAATATGCCCTTCGGCTCGCTCTGGGTGCCAGTTCCAAAACCATACTTCGCGAATCGATCTTCGAAAGCCTTCTGCTCAGCCTGCCGGGCGGTCTACTGGGTCTGGCCCTCGCTGCCATCATTATTCGCACGGCCTTACACCTCCTGCCGGACTCCATGCCGCGCGTCAGCTCGATCTCAATGGACGCAAAAGTCGTGATCTTCGCCTTCCTGCTGGCGGTTGCAACCGGGATTTTGTGCAGCCTCGCGCCTGCCTTCGCGGCCCTGCGAACCAATCCCTCGCAGGGCCTGAAAGAAGGCGCGGGAACGGGCACGGGGACGTCGAGCCACTCCTGGCTCCGCTCTGCTCTCGTAGTCTCGGAGATTGCGGTGGCGTTAGTCTTGCTGACAGTTTCGGGGGCATTCCTGCGCAGCTTCCAGAAGATGCGCGCAGTCGACCCCGGCTTCCGCCCCGACCACGTGCTCATCGCCGAATACCAGTTGCCTCTGAACCAATACCCGAACAACCCTTCAGTCGATCTTTTCCACCGTGCCGTCCTCGACCGACTTGCTGCCAAACCCGGAATCACCTCGGTCGGCCTGACCGACGCACTGCCCTCCTCGGGCACCATACGCGAGGCCACTTATACCCTCGAGGGCGTGCCGACCGAAACTTGGCAAGTTCAATTTGCCATGCTCCCGACCACCGATGGCGACTACTTCCACGCTCTCGGGATCCCGCTGCTCGAGGGCCGTTTTTTTACTCCAGAAGACCGCTCCAATGCGCCACTCGTTGCGATCGTGAGCCAGTCCATGGCCAAGCACTCCTGGCCGGGCCAGAGCGCGCTCGGCAAGCGCATTCATATTGGCAATCCGAAGAAGGGACTACCCTGGGCGACCGTGGTCGGCGTCGTGGGCGATGCGAATTTTGGTCCTCGCGACGAGCCGGACGTCGACGAGTTTTATGCCCCGGCAGCGCAACCCGCTCTCTTCCCGCCCCCGGGAGCCTCCGGCAGGCTCAGCAATCCCGCAGGTGGATGCATCATCGTTCGTTCCGCGCTGCCTCCGGACGAGATCACTCGGACGGTGCGTTCGGCCATAACCGAAATTGATCCACTGCTCGCCCTGCAGCACGTGCAGCCCATGGATGCGGTGATGGCCAGCGTGGAGTCGCCGCGCCGTTTCAATACCGACCTCATTACCGCGTTCGCCTTGTCTGCGCTGCTGCTTGCGATTACGGGGATTTATGCGGTGGTCGCGTTTTCCGTCTCCCTGCGCACGCAGGAGATTGCCATCCGCATGGCGCTCGGCGCCCAGCGCACCGGCATCGCCCGGCTCGTACTGGCCTCGGGCGCGCGACTTGCGCTCCTCGGATGCGGCCTTGGCGTACTCGGCTCTCTGGCGGTGTCACGCCTTGTTCGTTCCTTCCTCTTTGGGGTCAGCGCGACCGACCCAGTCATCTATGCATCGGGTGTTCTAATTATGCTGCTGATGGCTCTTCTCGCCTCGGCGCTTCCGGCAACGCGTGCCGCTTCCGCCGACCCAATCGACGCTTTACGGTCGATCTAGAGGGTAGGCTTGCGACGGCTTTCCAGAGGTGCGCCATGAGCCGCGAGCTACGCCTGCGATGAGCCAGAGAGTTTTCGTGATAGATGGCCTGCGTCATCTAAACTGTCCCCATGAAATCGCAGGCACAGCCGATTGATGCGGGGCGCCGCACTCTCGGTGGAGCTGCCGCTCGTCTTGCTGCTATTGGTGCAGCGATTTGCGGATTGCTTCTACTGACGCTCTCGCTTTGGAATCTGGCGGCCGCGAAGTGGCAACATCAGCATAATCCTGTCCCTGGCAATTTCTATTCCGTCGAGGGGCGGCGAATGCACATAGATTGCTCTGGCACAGGCTCGCCCACAGTGATCATGGAAGCTGCGGCCAGCGCTCCCTGGTCCGAGTGGCGAAGGGTGCAGCCGGAACTCTCGCACACAACGCAGGTTTGCTCCTATGATCGCGCGGGACATGGTTGGAGCGAGCCGCGCAACGGCCCGCGAGATGCGGAAACTATTGTTCGAGAATTGCATTCGCTGCTCGACCAAGCTGGCGTGAAGCGGCATCTTGTCTTAGTGGGTCATTCCGCTGGGGGCCTCTATGTTCGCGAGTACGCGCGAGAATTTCCCGCTGAGGTCGCTGGCGTCGCGTTGATCGAGTCGAGTTCACCCCGACAGATTGACGAACTACCTGGTTTTCGCGCCTCCTATGAAGAGGAGAAGCAGGAAGCCAAGTGGGAACTATGGAAGGACAGACTACTCGTTTGGTCTGGATTGCAGCGCTTGCTTGGTCAATGTCAAGTACCCGCCAAGGATTTTCCAGGATGGGCAGGCCAGTACAACGCCATGGCATGCCGACCTGATTATGTGGATACCGACGAGGGCGAATTCAACTACTTCGAGGAATCATCCAAACAGGCTGGACGGCTTATAAGCTTCGGCAACATACCTCTGCTGGTCATCACACGAGATCCTGATTTGCGAAAAGGGATGACGCCGCGCGGGCTGTCCTACATTCCTGTGTGGGAAGGAGAGCAGGAGGGGTCGAAGTCCCTTTCTCCTCTGAGTTGGCGTGTGATCGCGCGGAACTCGGGACACATGGTTCCACTCGACAGGCCCGATGTGATTGCTGCTGAAATGACTCGCCTAATTACCTATCTGCGTGGTGGGCCGGCCCCACCATTCGGAAGCACGACGACTGAGTAATTACGATTTCTCTTATTCGGTTCCATAGTCTGACGGTATTCGACGGTTCGCGCAGTCGGCACTTCACAAGCTAAGCGCCTTCCACGGAACCCCAAATCCGGAATAGCCCTCGCCCAAGGTTCTTCTGCGAAACCTAAGAGGTTGATCAGAAAGGCATACAGGAAATACCCAATTGACGGCGCAAAAGAGCGCCTGCATCATGCTTCTCCGTAAGGGGAAAAGTTCAGTAGCTATCTTTACCTTTGCGGAGTAGCTCGCCTTCCTGCGGGGTAAACGGTTCTCGCCGATGACTGTTCCCAACCGTCCGCTAACAATTGTTCCCCGCGAAGGAGATGTCCTTAATATGAAGCGAACCTTGGTGAAACAAAGGCTGGTCAACAGAACTTTGATCAACAGCGGCCTGCTGCTTCTCTTCGTACTGCCGCTCGTACTCGTCGGCTTTGCGGCCGCGGGTGGTGTGCCTACCGATCCTGACATTGCCGCCATCCTCAGCAATGTGGATTCCAACCGCATTCTCAACACCGCACAAACGTTGCAGAACTTCAGAACACGGCAATCCTGCTCGGACCAGCCCGAACCCGGGCACGGCGTCACCGCCGCCCGCGATTTTATCCTCGCCCAATACAAGTCCATCCCGGGGCTGCAAGTTCGGCTGGACCCATTTGTTCATGCCGGCTGCCCGACCGCGCCAACCTTCAACGTAATCGCGTGGCTCCCCGGAAAACATCGCAATCGGCTGGTCATCATCGGCGGTCACTACGATTCACGAACTAGTCTCGTCACCGATTCCACCTCGGACGCGCCCGGTGGCAACGATTCCGGCGCTCAAACGGCCGTAGTCCTCGAGCTTGCGCGCGTCTTCGCCGGTCATGCCTTCGATTCCACCATCGTATTCATGTCCTTCTCTGGCGAAGAACAAGGGCTCTTCGGCTCTTCCTCGATTGCCGCGAACCTTAACCGCTATTTCGAGGAGCCGCAGGTGATCGCGATGCTGAACACAGACATTCCCGGCGGCGACAACGCCGCCAACACTCCCACCGACCTCCAGAATTTCCGGTTGTACTCGCCCGGGATTCCACGCGAACGGCTGAGTACGAATCCGGACGGCACGACGGACAACACCTCTCCCTCGCGCGGCGTCATGCGCTACGTTGGCACCTGGGGCGGAGCGTACGTCCCAGCCCTCACCATGGCCCCCAAGCTGCGCGAAGACCGGCCGGGCCGCGCCAGCGACCACGTCTCCTTCATCAATAATGCCTACCCCGGCGTCCGTTTCATGGAGACTTTTGAGTGCTCGCCCTCACCCGTCGACAACAGTTGCGGCGGCCCGCTGCCCTGTCCTCCGCCCGCCAACGTTCCCGCCTTTTGCAAAGACACGAGCTTCGTCACCACGCACCAGCATTCGCCCGGCGACCAGGTCCAGTTCATCACTCCCACTTACGCCGCAAGCATCGCGCAAGTAATGGCTGCAGTCGCGGGGAGCCTGGCGCGGGCGCCCTCATCGCCACGGGGTTTCAACGCCACTGGCAACGCCCTGCAAGGTATCAAGGTGAAATTCGATGAGATCGAGGACAGCCGCGTCGACCACCTTGTTGTAGCGGCCCGCTCCGTGAACGAGAACTTCTATCATCAGCGCGTTTCGATTTCTGCCGGCGAAGAACATCCGGTGATCTCGCCCACCGCTCTTGGGCTCAATTCGGGCGATAGCTTCTTCGTCTCCGTCGCCGCGGTGGACAAGCAGGGGCACGAATCCCTGTTTGCCTATCCCGAAGTACGCTGCGACTCCAGCGCCTGCGCCATTCCCCCGTATGCCTATAACGTGACCGCACCCCTGCCGCCGCCTCCGCCTGCGAAGGATCCAGCCGAAGACGATTAAGACGATAGAACGGGAGAAGGATTGGCCCTTCTCCCGTTTCTTCCAGCTCTCGTTCCAAAAGTCAGATGGTACGTAGCTGATGAAGAAAAATGGCGGTAGTATGTGCGGTGACCGCACCGGTGAGAGCGCGCTCGAAACGGACCCCATCGAAACCCCTTGATTCCGGCAATACAGGGAGAAAAGGTTAAGCGGTGCGTCGGGATGAAGAGTGTTGGGATTCTTCGCTGCGCTCAAGAATGACAGTCTTTTCCCCATTTCTTGCAAGGGCAGCCCTTCTCTGGCTTGAATGGGGAATTCTCGGAACGCTCTCTCTAATCCACTCCTAAATCTCAAAGATCCTGTAAGAGGCCGGAGGCTGCCGGCTCTGCAGCAGCGTAATCGCGACATTCCGCACGGGAATGCCCGCAGTTGTTTGACCCTCCAGCGTTCCGTGATGCGCGTGGCCATGCAACACCAGATCCGCCCCGTGACGGTCAATCACCTCCGCCAGCCGTGACGTCCCCATGAATGGGGATATCTCAGGCGGCTCCCCCTGCACCGTCGCCGCAATGGGCGAGTAGTGTAGAACGACGACTCGCTTTTCGGAACGTAACTGGGAGAGGCCTCGCTCCAGCTTCAGCGCCTCATCAATGGAGGCCCTCACAAAACTCTTAATTTCCGGCTCGCCAAACGCCGTGAGCACGCCCCTGCCAAAGCCTCCAACGAATCCCTTCGTGCCCGCAAAGCCCACGCCGTCTCTTTCGTAGCCGCTGCCGTCCAGTACTTTGACACCCGCAGAGGTCATCATGCGCATCAACTCAACTTCTTTGCCGCACTCGTAGTCGTGATTCCCCAATACCGCAATGGTCGGAACCCGCAACCGTACCAACGCGTTCAGTAGCGGTTCCATTTCCGAAGGCTGTCCATAGTTCGTCAGGTCGCCAGCGAGAACCAGCACGTCGGCTTCGTCCCGCGCTTTCGTCAGTTGCTCCTGGAGCGGAACCTGGTTGGCGGGTGAAAAGTGTAAATCGGCAGTGGCAGCGATTCTCATTCGGCGGCTTTCCGCGGAGCTGCCATCTGTAGTCGACGGCCCGATCCCGGAACATCCTCAATCTTCACGCGCCGCGCACGGTGTTCCGACAGAATGTCCTCGAATCCCCACTCCTCCACATCGATCGCAAAGGTCGCATCGTCGATGAGCCCGCCTCGAAAACCGCCTCCCGAATTCGGATGTTGCACTTGGTCAGAGAACCTCCCCAACAGGCCCTGCCACAGAAATTGGGGAACATAGTTGCTGTGAGACGGGTAAACGTAACGAAACAACATTAGCGCCCACAGCAGCAGCTCCCAGTGCTCGCCTACCAATTCCAGAATCCGGTACCAGTCCAGGTTCCCGCGCGTGGCAAGCAGGATGTGGGCAATGTCCGCGCCATCGAAGCGCTCTCGCCGGATGACAAACAGCTTCGACGCCAACAATTCTTCCGGAGCAAGCACTCGGGTTTGCACGCCCAGAACATGTGTTCGGCGCGCCCGCGCGATCCACGAGGGGTCGACGCTCATCACTCCGTTGCTCATCCCTGTGATGAGATCGACAAAGAAGCCATCCCGATGGGCCTTGGCCAGCCAGACTGGATCGCGAATCTCGCAGGTGAAACCTTCCTCCCGAAGAATCGCCAGCGCCTCGGAAGCGGCCTCCGGACCCAGGAAAAGATCCAGATCCTTCGTAAACCGGCACACTCCCGTGTGCTCCCGCAGCGCGAATGCTCCAGCCACTGCGTAGGGCAATCTCGCGCCCTCAAACAAAGCTAGGACATCGCGAAAAAGCTCATGCTGCTTTTTCGGTAGCCCCGCCGGGTTCGACGATGTGGGACATACCTCCTGCTTCGGTTTGGGCTCTGGTTTCGCCATTCCATCGCCCTATGCGGCACGCCTGGCCTGGGCAGCCTTCTTCGCTGCGTCGCTTCGGTTCTCGGCACCCTTGGTGCGCACTGCCTTCATGGCCGCCTTGTGCCGGCCGCTCGCCCCTCGGCGTTTCGCACTGGCGGTAGACTGCCGCGACAGCGACCTGTGCGACGCCGCCATCGTGCCTTGCTTCTTCAATGTGCCCAGGGTTGCCCGCGAGCGCCGCGTGGAAAGCTTTGCGCCGGTTCGGGATCGCCCTTTGCGATTGTCGCGGCTGGCTTGCTCTCGCACCTTTGACGACGTCTTTCCCTTCGCCGGCGCCGGAAGCTTCACGCCCGCACGTCGCGCCTTCGAAAGCCCGATGGCAATCGCTTGCTGCGGCGAAGCAGCCCCGTGTTTGCCTTCCCGTATGTGGTGGATTTCCTCGCGCACAAACTCTCCCGCTTGTGTGCTGGCAGACTTGCCTTCCCGCGCATCCTCGCGCGCGCGTTCGATGGTCTCCCTTTCCGGCATTAGTCACCTCCTCGCCGGAGGCTAACCCGAAATTCTGTAAAAAGGACATCCGATGAAAGCTGTAATCGGGGGATCTGTTTCAGGTACGCCGCGGGGCGGCGTACGGAACCGGTGGGGACGAGGAGAGCGCTTCCGGCTTTCCCAAGAGCTGCCAGGCCGGGAGAGCGGCTAAGCCAGGCTAACTTCTATCTTCGGCTCCTGGTCGCCACGCAACAGCTGCCGCAGGCGTTTGCGGGCCCGGTGCAGTTG
>Ga0137403_10001355_pt1 | contig 30890 bp, 32 predicted proteins | sample CZOMad2_1_16fung_FD_122057 | JGI IMG/M metagenome (GOLD analysis project Ga0137403, IMG submission 122057) | Vadose zone soil fungal communities from Angelo Coast Range Reserve, California, USA - CZOMad2_1_16fungal (Hybrid Assembly) | ecosystem: Environmental > Terrestrial > Soil > Vadose zone... | reverse complement strand
CCCTGGAATATCTGCCCCAGATGGCTTCCACGGAGGACCGTATGCGTCGCATCCTGTATGAAAACAGTTTGTCCCTGGTCTTTCTCGGCTTATTTATCCTGGCACTCATGGGGCAGAGCCTGACCGGCCATCGCCAGTACAATGAGGAGCGGCAAGGGCACGGACAGCCCTCCGTCACCTACGGCCAATACCTGCGGACGGGCCATTTCTGGGAGGCCGTCACCGAGAATTGGGAGAGCGAATTCTTGCAGATGGGGGTCTATGTGCTGCTGGCCGCCTTCTTCCGACAGAAGGGGTCCCCGGAATCGAAAAAGTTGGCAGGCGAGGAGGTGGTCGATCGGGATCCGCGTCATATCGCCCCGCGCGCAGACGCCCCCTGGGCCGTACGGTACGGTGGGGTCATCCTCACGCTGTATGCTCATTCCTTGACACTGGCCCTGTTGCTTCTTTTCGGGGTGTGCTTCGTCTTGCACGCCGTAAGCGGAGCGCGCGGGTATAACGCCGAGCAGCTAGCCCATGGCGGCGCCTCTACGTCCGTGCTGGGGTACATGGGCACGGCGACCTTCTGGTTTGAGTCCTTCCCGAAAGCTGGGACCCATGGCGCGAGATGCAAGACGATGAAGATCGCGGCTGGCAAGTCGCAAGGGAGCCCTCCCACCAGGATTTATAGGGCTTCCATGCCTCCAGCGGAGGTGCCTACGACGATGATGTCGTGGCCTGGCATGGCAGGCTCCTTTCTTTCGTCCCCGCTACTTTTTGTTGTGTTCTACCCTTTGATGTGGGGCGTGCGGCCTTTCGAGATGAGCGAGGACAGCGAGAACGACCCAGGTCAAGAGCGCGCCCAGCAGGGCCGTGCCCAAGCGGCCCAAGCCAGTGGCCACCCCGAGCGCTGCCGTCATCCAGAGGCCCGCGGCCGTGGTCAGCCCCTGAACCTCATGCGTCTCGTGCCACTTGAGAATGGCGCCGCCCCCCAGAAAGCCGATGCCCGCGGTCAGCCCTTGGATCACCCGCGCGACCTCACTCCAGGCCATCCCAACCTCCAACGGGACTAGTACGAAGAGGGCCCCGCCCATGGCCACCAGCATATGGGTGCGCAAGCCCGCAGGTTTCCCAGCCTGTTGACGTTGGCTACCGACCACTGCCCCGACCAGCATCGCCGTCAGCAGTCGCAGGACCGCCCGCACGAGGTGCGTGGGATCTGGGACCCCTGCGATGAGCTCTGCCCAGATAAGGTCTATAGCCATTTCATTCTGCTCTCCCCCTTGTCGACCTCCGTCCCCGTGCCCCTTGGCCCCGCAGGCACGAGGACAGCTGCTTACACGCATGTACAATCCCGATCACCACGCCTTCCGCGTCCGCGGGCGAGGATGATCCCCATGCGTTACCCTGAGATGCGTGTGGGCCAGGCTGTGGCCCTGGTCATCGGCGACAGCTGTCGCCGCATGGCTATGGCGAGAAGTGCCACGTGCTGGCTTCGTCAGGCAGACGGCAGAAGTGCAGGGCCCTGGGACTGCTGCAACACCACTAGAGCTGCCTCCCGACCGCTCAAGCCGGTCACGACGCTCGTTTTGCCTTCGAGCTGTTTATAGGTGGCGAAGAAATGCTCGATCTCCACCAGCCGGTGCTGGGGGAGGACTTCCAGATCATCAATCCTGTCGAAGCGAGGTTCGCCCACGGGGATGCTCAGGAGTTTGTCATTGGGGCCGTTTTCGTCGCGCATAAGAGTAGGACGCCAAGCAGCCGGATCATGACATGACAGCCGGGGAACGTGGGCTCCTCGACGAGGATCAGGACATCAAGCGGATCCCCATCGGCGGCCCGCCTACCGGGAATGAAGCCATAATCAGTCGGGTAATGGATCGAGGCGAAGAGGACCCGATCTAGCCGGATGATGCCGGTCGCATGGTCCACCTCATATTTGTTCCGGCTCCCTTTGGGAATCTCGACGACTGCCTCCACCCTAGCACCCGCCCCATCACACTCCATCACGCTCCATCGCGTAGACCTCCTCTAGATGCCGCCCGAGCATCCAGACGATAGGTGGGCGATCGCTGGCATCATGAGCGTCCGACCCACCGGCCGTCCTGGCTGCCCGTCACTACCTCATCCGCCAGCCCTGATACGGAGCCCCGCCTATGATGCTGCAAGCAGCGATGCACAGGGGTCCACACCGGCAGGCCATGTGCCGATCGGCGCACATTCCCCGCGACACCAGCCGAGACGTGGGGGCCAACAGGTCCTGGAGGCGGCGCGAGTCACGCGGATCGGCCCCGCGCTCCCGGGGCTATGCCGACTGCCAGAGCCGGACCTGACTGCCGGGCCGCCGGATGACGAGATAGCTGGTGGCCCCATCCACCGGTTCGAACCGCGGGAGCACCTGTTCGGTGACTATATTGCGCCACCCAAAGTGCCGCAGACACATAGAGACTTGCGCATCGAAGGCCCCCACGTAGGACGTTAGGAGATACCGCGCCTGCAGCCGTTCGAGCAGAGCCATGCAGCGGTCGGGGACGAGGTAGAGCACTTCGGCCAGGCACACGAGGTCCGCTGACAGCGGTATCTCCTGCACCGATGCCTCCACAATGGCGGTATCGGGCTCATGGCCTAGGCGGGCGCGCAAGCGACGGGCGAAGACCGGATTCACCTCGACGGCATTGATTTTCGCGTCGGGAAATAGGGCCCGCAGGCGTCGCGTCATGGCCCCCTCGCACGCCCCGATCTCGAGGATGGACGTGAGGGCGCCTGCCCTGCCGAGGTGCGCCAGCACGGTGCACGTCCGGTCGTAGCGCTCTTGCTCGTACGGCGAGGTCTCAAAGGCCCAGAGATCGGGCACCTCCGGGCGCATCCCAGGGGTGGTATGGGCCAGGGCCTGGCTCACCTCGCACCATCGGGTGGGGACAAAGGCCTCCACCCCGAGCACGGCGGTGCTGCCGAAGTGGTCGTCTGCAGCCGCGGACGCCAGCTGATGGGCATACAGCTGATTGAGGATCTGCAGCTTCTGCCCAAACGCTGATGGCGAAAGGACATACGCTTCGGCGGCATAGCCTCCGCCACCCCGCACCCAAATCTCCTCGAAACATTGACTGGCCGCGAGCGCGACGTCGCGATGATGGGCCTGATGTTCTAAGGGACTGTGGGTATAGATCCGGGTATAGGACCCCAAGGCTTTCAGCCGACCGACTAACACCTCCTGGGGTAGCTTCCAGGAGTCAATGGTTGGCAAGGAGAGCGACAGCGCGCGCTTCCCCCCCAGTCGGTCGCAGGCCCTGCGGAACTCCTCCCCAAGCCCTGGCCAGCCGCCGTCCGTGACGCTGACCACATCGGCTCCGGCACATACGCTGCTAAAGGCCAGCGTTTCATCGCCGGGGTGTGCCACCAGCACGAGCGTCGATGCGGAGCGCTCCATCGCCCATCATCCTTTCGTCAACACGGACCTGGCGAGGTCCTCAGCCCAGATTCATCAAGGGATCGGTCGCCCGTTGCTGAGGTCGAGCGGTTTCGATCCTGCAAGCTATTGATGTTTCACACCCAATATCCAAAAATTCGCTCAATAAGGGGGAGGTCGGAGCCACAGATGGCGGTAGCGGTGATCTTCACGATCGCATCGCGCGCATCAATGATCTTCGGGTCGGGCACGGTATTGACTCGGACATCTTCTGTGCCGTGCCAGCAGAGTGCATTCATAAAGCCTCCACGCCTAAGGTTGGTAGTTCCTTGAGAGATCTCCAGCGTCTCTGCCTTTCTGACGCGAGGCTCGGCACGGCGGAGCCCACTTCAGTCTTATGAACCGGCTGACCTCGGCTCGCCTTCAACCTCCAGCGGCGCGTCGCTTACGGGTCTGGGCCGCCTTCTTCGCGGAGGCAGAGCGCTCGGCGAACGAACGTGCGGCCGAGGCCGCACCACCCTTCTAGCCCCCTGTCTTCGCAGGCGCCTTATTGATCGGATGGCCCCGCCCTGATCCACTATGCTGAGGGTAGTGGCCCGAGCGGGAGGAACCGCTTCTCATTTTTACCTAGGAGAGCAAAAAGAATGCCAGTCCTTAGGCAGCCAGGAACCTTGTGGGCCCGAGAGCATCCAGCCGACTCACCAGCGGAAGCAGTGCAGGCCACGGTTCACATCGCCGGGTTGCACCGCGTTGTCGCCGCCTCGGGCCCGATTACATCCCACGTCCGCCCCAGACGCCACCGCCTCCCGACGCATGCGTCCCGGCAGGAGATCACGCCACGATTCCAGACATAGCGGGAGAGTATGGGCATAGCAATGGCGGGTATAGGGGACAAGAGAAGAGGAGTCCTACTATGTCTCTTCTGTCTCGTGATCAACGCAGGAGGAGTGAACTTGACCAGGCCTTCTTTTGACCGCAGGAGCGTGAGCGTTGGCAGACCCTTTCGGTGTGACACAGGCCTCATCATCGGAGTCTCAGATTGAGAAGCCGTGCCAGACGGCCCCACCCTGTGGGGCGGCAGCACTCCTGACTCGAGCGGTCCAAGTGACCGGGCGCACGGCCGCCTCTCCTATGGGCCTGCCCCCGGCACAGAGATGTTGCGAAAACTACTGGGTACGAGAGAGTTCCCCCGAGCAAACGCCTCATACCGCTAATCCACACAGCTGGTTGATGCTCCGATTCTCAGGGAGGATCTCTCTTCCGGCAATTCCCGCGATGTGGCCTCTGCGGCGCATATGCATGGCTTGATAGCCTGGAGGGTCTGCGGCGCCGTGTGGAAGGCCTTGACCCCTAAACCCAAATGCATGCCGTGTGTCAAAAATCGATGATCCTATTGATGAGCTCAGCTGCAAAATGACGCCCTTTGAACACACGGTTACACGGAAAAAAGAAGCAGTCTCTAGTGGGTTTAAGGAATGTTAATGGTTCTTCTGACGAGGGTCTGAAGCAGGGTCTAATATAGATAGCCCCCGGCTAAACCAAGAGGGCAAAAATCAAGCCCCTCCTGGTTTTGGAGGATGAGGAATCCTCCGCGCGGGTGGACGGTCTTCTCCGGTAACGACTGCTGGTGAAGTAGTGAGACCTGGATTATCTCTCGGACTTCTGCCAGCCTGGAGCCCTTTCAAGTTCATCTTTTCCCATCGCCACAATGATGGTGTCTCTGTCAGCCCCAGTTCCCATCGTCATTCTATCCCAGGGGATAGCGACAGATTTAGCCCCAAGGCCCAATACGCCACCGACCGATACAACCGCAGCCTTGATGCGCGCGTCATGTGGGTCGATGACCAATTCATCGATCTTCCCGAGGTTCTCCCCTTGCGTACTCTTGACACTGGCACCAATGAGCTTACTGGCGTACACTTCATTGAGCGTGCTTGGTGTCACTAATCCCGGCGTCGCAGGGCGAGTGACGGTGGGCTCTCGAGTCGTGCCAGGTCCTGGCGCTGGCTGTGCCAACGCCCCAACTGTGAGCAGAAAACCGAACACCGAGAACAGAGTTGCTACCGCAGCGAGCTTCTTCATGGTCTACCTCCCATAGTCAGGTCGACTGCGACCCCATGTCATAGTTAGCACACTCGGAGGATATTCCCTCACGTTGAAAGAATCCTCCAGACAAGGTCATCAAGGCATCCCTCTCTGTGGATGTTGTGATACGGGCCCTTGTTGTGTGCCGGCAGTACGGCTTCACGCATTAGAAACCTTGCACCCCACGATAGGGCGCCCGAGGCGGCTTGACGCGTGGTTTGCGCGCCGCGCTCTCCTGGTTTCATGGTGCAAGCGATATGCCATGGCCCCTGCAGACTGGTTGTTTATGAGGGAAACTAGGCTCATACCGATCAGGTGCGGCTGTCCGACACACGCAGGGCCAAACTCATTGCTGTATCTACCTCGGGCACAGGCCTGCATGCAGCTCCTTGTCCTATCGGACTGAGAGCACACAACGGTAATGACTGTCACTGTGAGAAGGCTCAAAATACCGCGGAACATCTCATCAGGAGGATTGTCCGTCGCCTACCAATAGATGATATTGATGCAGGGTGGTTTGATTCTTATGTTGAGACTATATGGGGCGCCTTTGGTTAGACAGTCGCTGGGATATTCTCCATACGGTAGTGACGATCCCAACGGCTCTGCCATCAGAAATGGCGCAGTGGTCGTCTTCGTTTAAAGTTTTCACGAATAACCTGCGCCTGTCGCGCGGCATCGTTTGTCCAGGCCGTAGGGCGTAGATCAGTGTTTCCCTGGCCAGCACTTATGGAATCGCCATTCTTGGCGGTGAGAATGGCCAGCCGAGTAGCCTTGGAGGCTCCCATGGCATTCTCGTAACCCTCATCGATTCCCTAACGATCCGTCTTCATCATCTTACCTCTACAGGCGCGCGTTGCTCCCCGCCATTAAGCATTTGGGGCTCCACCTTCACAGGTGCGAGTATGCTGGTTTGCGGACTCGTGGTGGGCAGGAGTTTAGCTTCTCTTTTCCGGCGCTCATGCGGCGCCGTCTTCGTCCCATTCGCGGAACATGCAATCAGGTGTAGACGCGGCAGGAGAATGTGGTGCATGATCTGTGACCAGGTATAGTGCTGGGTGGTTACCCGTCCGGCCCGCCGTAAAGCTCGCTCCATGGTTGGATTGAGGCGCAACATCCCGAACACATCGAGAAACTCCTGGGGATCATTGGTTTCAAGCGCCAGGGCGTTGTGACCGGGTACCGCATAGTCCTCGCCCGTATAGCCAATACATGCCACGCCCCCGGCGGCCATGGTCTCAAGGCCTACGAGCCCAAAGGGTTCGTGCTGACTATTGGCTAACACGGCGGCGACGCTGTGAAAGAGCACGAGACGACCCTCTGGATCTAAGGGTGAACACAGATTGAGAATATCGATTTCTCCCAGCCCCTCAAGGGCCTGCATCAAACCGCGAACACCCGGCTGGCGGAGCAGGCGGTCGACCACCCGCAGTCCGGCACGGGCCGCGGCCGCTAGCACCTCAGCCCCATAAGACTCGACTCCGCCCCGGGCGATGAGCAACGGTTGCCAACCGACGCGTTTCATCGCCCCTACCGTGTCGATGGCTAAGAGCCAACCGTCGTGCTCAGTATTTCCAATCGCAATCGCCCCTCGCTAGCTTGCAAATTGCTGCCCAGGGAAAGGGCACACGCGTATAGAGGGCTTCTCATGTTGAGAGGAGATCACGCGGCTGATGCCGTGTTTTTCTCAACTTGAAAGCATCATAGGAGCGACTGGGAGGCAGATCTATCCCTAGGCCGAGGCAGATATGAGTATTCGAGCGTTAGCGCTGGGTGTGCCCTACCCCATGCTCAAATCCTGGTAAGATGGCTCGAAATATGGCATTCTGGATGAGGTTCAGCAGCACTTGCCAAGTGCTGGCTTGGGGATTTTCAAGAGGGCCCGAGATATCCGCCTTCGTAGCCACTTCATGACGGGGAGTATTCTCTAGCAACTGGCTGACGCCGCCGACGAGAGCTTCATAAATTTTCTGAAAGAGGTTTTTCTCCTGGTCCTGACGCGGATCGTAGACATCCATCTCTTTGAACAATGGCTTGACATAGCCTCGAACGGTGCCGTTCTTCACCCTCATTTCTGTATAGACGGAGAAGAAGCCTCGCACCACATCGAAATTCCCATGCGCACGAAGGAGCGGATTCATGGTCTGCATATCGGTGTTCTCAATGCTCGCCGCAAGGGCGAAATCTGGTCCATTAGTTTCGGGTCGAAATGTTGCTCCTATGACCGTCTGACCGCTGCCCATGAATTTGCCGGAGACTCGGACGACCATGATACCGTCTACGAGCTGATTGCTGAAGTTCGTGAGGTGGATCGCGAGATCGGTTAGGAAGAGGCGGTAGTTTGGCTTGGCTGCCTTATTGACGAACCCTATCTCGCTCTCAACCATAGACACTTCATCGGCCCGCAGGATAATACCGGGATGATTGCTCACTTCTTGAGCCGCCTGTGTGACCTGCCTAGCCCTCTCTGGCCCAGCCTCTGTAGTTGGGGCAAAGTAGATATAGTTCATCCGAAGCCCACGGACGGTAGCCGTCTGCAGATGAGCGACTTTAAGGCTTGAGGTGTATTCGATGCCTCCCGCACCTGAGAGGGTCCCCCCGCTAAGAACGACGCTGTAGCGCCTAGCAAGCGGCTTGACGTATGCTAAATCCACGTTCTCAAGCCCCAGTTGTGCTTTGAGGGCGACATGGGGTACCGCTAGGAAATCTGCATGGCCATCTAGCCATAGCTTACCCGAGTCGAAGATGTTTGCCTGCATTTGTATCGGAGAAGGATACTCTCCGGCTTGCGATTGTATATTGCGGATGTTTTCGGCACGGAGGGTCAGCTTGGTAAGACGTAGTGGCTCAAACGGTGCCTCGTCAACATACGTGATCTCACCGTCGACCACGCGCAGGAGATTGACCTTAAGAGGATTAACCGCTTGCACAGCCTCTTGCCAGCCTCTCTCCTGGAGAGGTACATCATCTGTTGCCTCATCTCTGAATTGCTTGAGGTTGATATGCACTTTCGGATGCTCGATTAGGACATCGCCCACTAGGCGGGCAGACAGGAGGGCCCGTCCATGCACACCCGAACGAAGTTTAGGAATAAAGACGATGGGAGGTTCTGGATTCGCACCTTGAACAATGCTCACATCGGATAAATCCACGGAAAACTGCAAAGGGTGCAGGTCCAACTTGCCAAGGCGCACCGTATACCCCTTCAAGTGAGTATTCAGTTCCTGCTCTATATAGCGGCGCAGTGGTTCATCAATGAAAAAACTGAGACCAATAGTAACAACGATGAGACCTGCTATGCCCCCAATCAGCCAAACCCACCATCTCTGTCTCATGGCCAGTCCTTCTTCCTTTCGTGCACGCCTGCCTCTCCCCATTCACAGTCATTTCATCCGAAGATAAGCGCGCCTATCAAGGCTCCAGCCAGGAGTCCCACAATGTTCAGGACAATGATGACGGCGACCGAAAGGCCAAAGACAACACCGATAGTCGGCAAAAAGATACCTAGGATAATCGATAGCACCAGCATCCACCCGAACGCTGCCACCACAGAACCTTCGCGTGGTTGAGGCATCTCTGCTCCTTGTGATCCATGTCGGTGCTGGCTCAGCTGCACTTGCTGCTAGATGTTCAGACAGCTCGATGATGGCCTGTGGATTGTACGGGCGGGTCAATGGGCTCGGATCGACGGCGCAGTACTATGACTCTTCGGAGCCGATGGTAGCGTACCACGGACAACGAGGGCGCTGATGAGGGGAGGGCGCTTTTACGCTCTAATCAACTCGTCCCGGTCGACATACAATAGAACACGATCGTCAGCCACGCCGGCGATTTGCGAGGGCAGCGCATAGCGATCAGAGGTGAAGAACCCAGAGCTCTTGATCCTGATGAAGCCATATGATAAAAGCCGTTCGCGCCAGATGTTAGAAACCCGTTCAGTGAGGAGAATAGCCTTGGCGAATTCCTCAATGAGCGATACTTCCGAGCTGGTGAGGGCTGATGGAGTCTGCTTATGATAGCCGCATTCTTCAGGAGAGTCCGCCACCTCACCCAGATATACATATTCGACTGTGCCAATCTTAGCGCCCGTCTGATCGTACACCGCCATGCCCTCATAGATTTGTAACAGTATGGGATCAACCTGTTCTGATTCGAATTGTGGTCCAAGCATGGAAGTCACTCCTTTCCACGGTCCACTTGATATGCATCCATCTCCACTGCCCCAAGGTTTGTACCTCTGAGGCTGGTGAGTCATTTTTGAATGGACAAGGCCGACCTGTGTAGCCCCCCCGCTGCCCAGACCGGCCTGCCCTCGCGAGATGCCAGCGAGATCACGGCGGACGCCAGATGCGTCCTCAAATGCCTGTGGTCAAGCGACATCACCGCTTCTATAATTCATCTTGCCTGCATTGGTTCATCGTTTCACAACTTTTAGCTATAGCTGCGGCAGAACTTGTGTCACCTCGTCGACACTCTCACTAGCGCTGGGCACGATCACCCAGGGCTGGGGGAATGTTCACTTTGAGCGTCTCTCTCGGACCCAGCGGTTGATGATCACTGCTGACCAGCATCACGGTAATTTCATGTGAACCAGAACTCAGTTCGTGGAAGCTGAGCTTCGTAGTGGTCGTCGCAATGACGGGTCCAGTATCAACTTGGTAATGCAGGTGCCCCTGCCCCTGCTGCGGCTGCTCATTTACCGCTGCCGGATCGATGAGCTGGATTCCTGCCACCTTGACTTCTACCGTTGCGGTGTGTTCCTGGGCTTTCTTCTCAGGGTCGCTCAATTTCGCCGAAAGCTCCGGGGTAGCTCCTGCTTCCGGTGATATCGCCTTGATACCCTCCGATAGCACGATTAGTTTTGGCCTTTCTATAGCGCCGGCCCCTAGACTCAGACCTAATACCACGGCGCTCACCATGGCTATAGATGCCACCCCCTTGATCATTGCTTTTCTCACCGACATCATCTGCCTCCTCATCAAGTATTGTCGTAACGTCGCCTTTTCGCCCCCTATCGAAGCTTGGGCAAAACCTCCCGCTCATAAGAGTTGTTGTATAGTCATGGACCTACGTCCCCCATAGCTTTAGCGGGAGCTGCCGCCAACGCGTGGAGCACACGAATGGCTGCTGTCTATATGAGATCACGTACCTTGTCGGATACAACTGTGAGGGCGATCTTGCCGCGATGCGGCTGCCCTTTGGCCAAGGACTGCGCAAATTTCGTCGCCTGGTCAAGTGTCACCTTGGGTGGCATCGGCGGCTCAAAGGGGTCGACGATCGCCTCCACAATCACCGGGCCAGGGGTCGCAAGGGCTTTCTCAAGCGTCGGCCCACACGCCGCCGGATCATCGATGGTAAAGCCAGTAGCTCCACAGGCCCGCGCGAAGGCGGCGAAATCAATGGGCTGGAGATCACAGCCATACTCTGGGTTGCCGAGAAACACCATCTGCTCCCACTTAATCTGGCCTAAGGAGCTGTTTTTGATGACCACGACCTTCACCGGCAACTGGTACTTCACACAGGTAACGAAATCCGCCATTAACATGGAGAAGCCGCCGTCGCCGACAAATGCGATGCTCGGCCGGTCTGGGTAGGCGATTTGCGCCGCAATCGCATAAGGAAGACTGCACGCCATGGAGGCTAGATTGCCGGAGACAGCGTGTAGCTGACCGCGATTAACGGGGATATAGCGTGCCCACCAGCTGGTAACAGTGCCTGAATCGGCCGAGATCATGGCATTATCCAAAAGACGCCGACCCAACTCCCATGCCACCACCTGCGGCTTCATCGGTTTGTCGCGCCAAGTGCCGTGTTCTTCCATGAGTTTCTGCCACACGTGCATGCCGGCACGTGCCTGTTCTAAGAACTTATCGTCTTCATTACCCTTGAGGAGCGGCAACAAGGCTCTCAGGCTGCGGCGACTATCGCCGACCAGTCCTACCTCCACAGGACAACGCAGGCCGATGCGTCGGGGGTCAACGTCGATCCGCACGGCTCGGGCTTGCCCCGGTTGGGGGTAGTACTCAATATAAGGGAATGCGCTTCCCACGATCAGCAAGGTATCGCAGGTTTCCAGCGCTTCCTGCGACGGCTTGGTACCCAATAGCCCAACGCCGCCGGTCGTATAGGAACTGTCGTCGGGTATGGCGGCCTTGCCAAGCAGGGCCTTGACGATGGGAGCTTTCAGCCTTTGGGCAACGTCTTCAAGTTCTTGAGCAGCTCCCAAGGCCCCACGACCAGCCAAAATGACAATCTTTCTACCGTCGTTCAAAACATCGGCAGCCTGTTGCAGATCGGTCTCCTCGGGCAACCGGGCACTACGCACAAAGACATCCGAAGTATGATGGGGAACATTGCGTTTCGAGCGCAGCCTCTCGGCGCGCATCGATTGCATATCTACAGGGAAAGTGATGTGGGCCACACCACGGTAGCTCAAGGCAGAGCGGCAGGCGAGGTCAACAACGTTCTCAACATGCGTCGGACCCATAATGCGAGCATTATAGACGGCCACATCGGCAAAGAGCCTGTCGAGCTCCACATCCTGCTGGGTGTGGGTACCAATCAGGTCGTGGTAAGGCAGGCCAGTCAGCGCGAGGACTGGCTGGCCGTCGACCTTGGCATCGTAGAGTCCATTCAGTAGATGAATGCCGCCGGGACCAGAAGTTGCCAGCCATACACCGAGCTTGGCGGTATACTTGGCATAGCCACATGCCATAAAGGCGGCTGCTTCTTCATGCCGCACTTGCACAAAGCGGACCGTGTCTTGACGTATCCTAAGGGCCTCCATGAGGCCGTTGATGCCATCACCGGGAAGACCGAAAATGACCTCCACCCCCCAGTCACAAAGGGCATCGATCAAGACGTCAGCTGCAGTGGTTGCCATGGCAATCTCCCATCCGTCCCATATAGGATGCCACTCTCCTGCCCAGGAAACCGTTTTCGACGGGGCTATCTCACGGTGCCACGCCAGGCACCTGTTTCATGGCCCTTTGACTCGATGAAATCCTTGAAGCGTTCCAGATCGCCTTCCACACGACGGGATCCCATACCGAGCATATCTCCAAGCTTCTCCGTCACCCCTTTCGGCTCATAGTTGAGCCGCACTGTCACGCGGGTTTTATCAGGGCCTAAGGCCTGAAACGATACCATTCCACTGGTAAAGTCCCCACCGTCGCTGCGCCACGAAATATGGTGGTCTGGGACTTGTTCGGTGATTCGAGCCCGCCATTCCTTACGCTCACCGCCGACGTTCGCCGCCCAAAGGAGTGTCGTATCATTCAGCTGCTTGACCGATTCTACCCCTTCCATGAACCGGGGAAACTCTTCAAATTGTGTCCATTGGTTATAAGCTGTGCGTACTGGCACATTGATATCGATAGATTTTTCGATTGTTTCTATCGTGCTACCTTTCTTTTCAGGAATAGAATGTTGACTAGGCGATCTTCCCTCATTGAGACCGCCCAGGACATACCCCGTCAAGATGGCACTGCCCAACATAATCCAGGGATTCTGATCCACTTGTTCGATGACGGTAGATGTGTATTTAACCCGCTCAATGGTCTCTTCCATCGTATGCTTCATGGTTTCAAGGATGTTATCGATCGTTGATTTCGCTGTATCTATGGTTTCTTGTACACCTTTAACTTTTTCCATAACATTATCTATGGTTGCTTTTGTACCCTCCATTGTTTCATTCACGCGATCTTCGATCATATCGATCTTTTCGGTCATCACAGCACGTGTATCTTCTATATCTTTCTCAAGACTGCCTTCTTTCTGAACCATCTTACATTCTCCTTCATCGTCTCGACAGTTAGTTGTGGGACGATGTTAATTTGAGAAATGTGCTGTATACCTCTGTAAAGCAAGGCAACTCCAGCCATGGCGCAGATACCGCCAATAATTCCGTAACATGTCCAGAGCGGCCATTCTGTAAGTGCTCTCACCAAATGAACCAGCATGATAATCAAGAGCAACCCGCCAATAGCAGCTATACCAATCCCGGCCCCCAAAGATGCCACCGCCGTTTTGGTTTTGCGAGCCTCCTCATAAAATTCATGTTTGGCCAGCGCCAGTTCTTGGTGTAGGAGCAGTGTCGCATCACTCATCAACCCGTTGACTAACTGGGCCAAAGTCGGTTGCGAGTTATGAGAGGCGCTATTCACCGCCATTTACCTCCGCGTGCTTCGAGCCAGAAGATATCCGATCCCAAGCCCGACGAGCAGCGATGGGACAGGGTAACGACGAATCATGCTGGACACGTCGCTCAACACATGGTTCAGATCCTTCTCCTGCAGATACGACCCGGCGACGTCGAGTTTTTCCGCCACTGCGGTCGCTGCCGTTCCCACTGCCCCTTCGTGGGGCGCTTTTTCCCGAATCACCTCTGCTAGCGAACCGATCTTTTCGCCGACAGCGGATATAGGTTGAACGGCTGACGTATCATTCATGCCATCCTCTGTCTTACCAGACTTACGAGTAGGGCTAGAGGTGCGCGCCCGGTCCTCATATTCCCTAAAACGACGATCTATCTCTTGCTGTGCTGCCTCGCGTGTATAGCCATATTTCTCTTGAAGCATGCCGATCAGCCGATCTTTTTTCCCAGCAATTTTTTCGAAGTCATTGTCTGAGAGCCTGCCCCACCACGACCGCAGTTCCCCCCGCATTTGGCGCCATTGCCCTTCAAAAGTGTCTGTATTCATGTGTAATCCTCCTTCTCTCGTTGGTGGTACTGTACGCACGGTTGCCAACTATGTATTCCCTAGTTGGTCCTGAACGGTTCCCTCGTAATTATCGAGGTACCTGACATGACTTCTAAAGTCGAAAGGATTCTGTCATTTTCAACTCTATAAACTACATGTGCATTCAATACCCTCAGCACAGTCTCGACAGCAATACCTCTCTCCTTCTTTCGAGTAGCCTCTTCCATTATTGCCTTTCCAGCTACTTTTATGCATTCCACATCCAATACATACCTCCTCCACGATAGTTGTCTACTGATTATTACTTATCATAAAGTATCTCCATCGTGAAAATAGTGACATACCAACGAAATATCCTGTAATTCTTACTATACTGTGTATCTGTTCGACAATCGGGACTGCCCAAGAAATCAGAGCAAAGTTGGTGCCATAAACTTATGGAGGCAGGCTAAGGTGGCTTCAAATCGCTTTCACAACCCGCTCGGGGATGATTGCAGGGAGCATAACTCTGGAGGTGGAATCTGCACAGCGCTATACCTTGGAAGCCGACCTTCCCAATTAGATCAGCACCGACTCGTGCTGCGGACGATGATACTCTCAATTTGAGAAGCGACCTAGTGTTTGATCTCGCGTGTATACCGTGCCTCCAGGGGATATTTCGCAGATAACCGGTCATGGCATGTCAAGATCAGACGAAGAAGCCTTTCGCTCTCATTCTGAGAGAACGGCATGTTGGGTCTCGATCGGCCTATGGGTCTGGGCGCTCGATTGCAGATTTAAACAGGTGATAGGTCATGAGGTGGGGGATAGCCTGAACAGCCCATAACTCCGTCATCTCACGTCGCCTACATGGGCCTCCCATAGTGTTGCCGCTGGCATTGAGTTTGCGTACTTCGTGCTTCCTGGGCGCGAAGTCCCCCCTCCTGCATTTCTACCGCCAAAAGACTATGCTGCAGTGCGCATACAACGGAGCTCTGGCTCGAAGCCCACAGCTGGTTGGAGGTGAGTTTTACCGTTCCGTGCTGCAAAATATAGAACAGCAGAGATAGCAGAGATCTAGAACGTTAGCTAAATCTTGAGGGGGGGCAATGGCAACGGTCAAAAGGGAGTCAGGCGAACCTCTGGATTATGATCTCGACCTCCTAACGAGGCGTCGACTTCCGGTGGGGGCGGAAGTGCTACAACAAGGAGGGGTGCATTTCCGCGTATGGGCCACTCGCTGTCAGCGCGTCACAGTGGTCATCGAGAGTAACGTCAATCCTGGAGTCCCGGTATTGATGGCAACGTTGATGCCCGAGCACAACGGTTATTTTTCGGGGGTGGTACCTTCAGCAGGTGCTGGCATGCTCTATCGCTATGGGTTGGAAGATAAGGCAGACTTATATCCAGATCCAACCTCACGTTTTCAGCCGCTTGGACCGCATGGCCCGTCCCAGATCGTTGATCCCAATACATTCCAATGGACTGATCAAACATGGCCAGGCGTTCACCTCGAGGGACAGGTAATCTATGAGATGCACCTCGGCACCTTTACGCCGGAGGGCACATGGGAAGCCGCCAGCCGCGAGCTGCCGGAACTGGCGGAAGTGGGCATTACGCTGATCGAGGTGATGCCGGTTGCCGATTTCGTCGGCCGTTATGGCTGGGGTTATGATGGCGTCGATCTCTTTGCTCCCTCGCACCTTTACGGTTCGCCAGATGACTGTCGTCGGTTTGTCGACCGCGCCCATGCGCTTGGGCTAGGGGTCATCCTCGACGTCGTCTATAACCACATGGGGCCAGATGGAAACTATTTATTGCAGTTCTCTCCTGAATATTTCACCGACTGCTATACCACCGATTGGGGCTCGGCCATCAATTTCGACGGCGAGCATTCGGGACCCGTGCGCGAGTTCTTTCTCGCCAATGCTGGTTATTGGATTGATGAGTTTCATTTCGATGGATTGCGCCTGGATGCCACGCAGGATATCTATGACCAATCGTCCGTGCATATCTTGGCGGCAATCGTCGGGCAGGTACGGAGGTCTGCCCGAGGACGTGCGACCATCGTGGTGGCGGAGAACGAGCCGCAGCACACCACGCTCGTGCGATCGCCGGCACAAGGTGGCTATGGACTCGACGCCCTGTGGAACGATGACTTTCATCACAGCGCCATGGTTGCCCTTACCGGCCATAATGAGGCATACTATACAGACTATCGCGGCACGCCTCAGGAGTTTATCTCGGCTATGAAATGGGGGTATCTTTACCAGGGACAATGGTACAAGTGGCAAGAGCAGCGCCGTGGCACCCCCACATTTGGGTTGAAGCCGGCCACGTTTGTCACCTTCATTCAAAATCACGACCAGGTCGCTAACTCCAGCAGTGGTTTGCGCTGTCACCAACTGACCAGCCCTGGCCGCTACAGGGCGATGACAGCCTTGACGCTGCTCGGGCCGGGGACACCGATGCTGTTCCAGGGACAGGAGTTCGCCGCCTCGAGCCCTTTTTTATATTTCGCTGACCACAACGAAGATCTAGCGCCGCTCATCCGTCGTGGTCGCGCGGAATTTCTCAGCCAGTTTCCCAGCATGACTTGTCCGGAAATCCAGTCACGGCTGCCTGACCCTGGCGATCCCGAAACCTTCAAGCGCTCGAGACTCGATCTCTCCGAACGCCACCGACATCCCGAGGCCTACATGTTACACCGTGACCTGCTACGACTGCGACGTCAGGATCCCGCCTTGAGCAGCCAACGCCCTGGCGGGGTGGATGGGGCGGTGCTCGGCCCGGATGCGTTCGTACTGCGCTTCTTCGCGGAGGACGGTGATGATAGACTCCTGGTTATGAATCTGGGGCGCGACTTATACTTTGATCCAGCTCCCGAACCGCTGCTAGCTCCTCCGGAAAACATGCGTTGGAAGACCCTGTGGTCCAGCGAGGATCCCTGTTACGGCGGCTCTGGCACTCCGCCGCTAGAGCGCGAGGACAACTGGCACATCCCCGGAGAGGCAGCTGTTGTCTTGACCCCCACACCACAAGAGGAGATGTAGCATGCATGACGTGATACGCAGGATGCCGTGGCGCGATGCGCACGCCAATGATGCCGACCCCGAGCTTTTCCTCACGCGCGAGTGGTTGCTGACTAACGGCCTTGGCGGTTACGCGTCCGGCACCATTTCCGGAATCCTGACGCGCCGGTACCATGGCCTGCTGATCGCCTCGCTGCCGGCGCCGCTGGGTCGCATCGTCATGCTCAGCCAGTTATCCGAAGTCCTCAGGTTTCCGGATGGGGAGGTCGTGCAGATCAACGGGGGGAGGGGCATGGAGAGTGCCAAGGAGCTCCCTGCCGCTACCTATCTGACCGCGTTTCGCCTGGAGAACGGCCTGCCCATCTGGAGCTATGAAGTGAAGGGTATACTCCTGGAGAAACGGGCGCTTATGGTGCACATGCAGAACACCGTACACGTCACTTATCATGCGCTGTCTGGGCCAGGTCCCATGCGATTGGAGCTGCGCCCATTGATATATTTTCGTTCACACAGCGCACCAGTCAGCGAGCGGCTTCAGGAGCCATACCAGCTCACTATCATCGGAGAGCGCTATGAAATCTCTGCATCGCCGGACTTTCCACCGCTGCGCCTTCTCCTACAGAGTGCCGATGGCGCCTTCACCGTCAATCGAGAGACGGTGCAGAGCATTTTCTACCGGAGCGAGGCGGAGCGGGGCTATGAGTCCCAAGGGGTCCTGTGGAGCCCGGGCTATTTCAGCGCCGAGCTTCATCCTGGTCAGGAGGTGACTTTGATTGCCTCTACCGAACCCTGGACGACGATTCTGGCGCTGCAGGCCGATGAGGCCCAAATGGCCGAGCGTAGGCGGCGACAACGGCTGCTCGCCTCAGCCCATCCTCAGGCGCAAGTCGGAACGGCCGCAGAGCTAGTGCTGGCTACCGACCAATTCATTGTCACCCCCGCCGGGCGTATGGCCGATACGGCGCGGGCCCGCGCCGCCGGCGATGAAGTCCGCAGTATAATCGCCGGTTACCACTGGTTCACCGACTGGGGTCGTGACACCATGATCAGCTTAGAGGGGCTTACGTTGGCGAGCGGGCGCCACGTCGAAGCGGGCTGGATTTTGCGAGCCTTTGCACGTTACATCCGCGATGGTCTGATCCCGAATCTGTTTCCCGAGGGGGAGAACGAGGGCCTCTATCATACCGCTGATGCGACGCTCTGGTTCTTTCATGCGCTGGATCGATATCTCGAGGTGACGCAGGATCGCGCCACGCTCGCGCTGATCCTTCCCAAGCTCATAGAGATCATCGAACACCATCGGCACGGTACGCACTTCGATATCGGGGTGGATTTAGAGGATGGCCTGCTCCGGCAGGGGCAGGAAGGGTACCAACTGACATGGATGGATGCCAAAGTGGAGGATTGGGTGGTGACGCCGCGGCGCGGCAAAGCCGTCGAGATCAATGCTCTCTGGTACAACGCCCTACGCCTGATCGAGGGCTGGGTCCGCGAAGAGCAGGGTGACGAGGCCGCCAAGAGCTTGGCCGAATACGCGGAACAGGCGTACATCTCCTTCAACCAGCGCTTCTGGTACGCCAAAGGTGGCTACCTCTATGACGTGATCGACGGTCCACAAGGAGATGATGCTGCCTGCCGCCCAAACCAAGTGCTGGCTATGTCCTTACGCCATCCGGTTCTCGATGAGCCATATTGGGAGCCCGTTATCGAGGTCGTGCGCCAGCGTCTGCTCACTCCTATGGGACTCCGATCGCTTGCTCCAGACCATCCAGACTATAAGCCCAAGTACTTCGGCGACATACGCGCCCGTGATGCGGCGTATCACCAAGGAACGGTATGGCCATGGCTCATCGGCCCCTTTATCGATGCGTGGCTCCGCATCTACCCGGCAGATCGCGCCAAAGCGCGGCAATGTCTCGAAGGGCTGGTGCCGCACCTGGGGGAGGCATGTCTTGGCACCATCAGCGAGATTTTCGATGCTGAACCTCCTTTCACGCCGCGTGGATGCGTGGCCCAGGCCTGGAGCGTGGCGGAAATGCTACGGTGCTGGGTGAAGACAGCCGGGTAATGCCCGCGGCCGCCTACCGTCGGCATTACCCAAGACCTCGGAGATCGGCACCTTGCCGCCTCAGCTCCCGCTGGACCTGCGCGGCCGGAAGATCGCGTGGCCTTTTGCCAGCACGCGCGGCTAAGGCAGCGCAGACTCCGGCCGCTTGTCCTGTGGCCATCGCAATCGGCATCACGCGGTAAGACGAGTGTGCTTCATGTGTACCGGAGATGCAACGGCCTGCCACGACGAGCTGATCGACCCCCTGAGGCAGGAGGCAGCGCAGGGGAATGTCATAGGCCTCGCCAGGGGGCAACCGCTCCAGGATCGTGCCGCTGCCGGTGGGATTGTGGATATCAATGGGATAGGACCCACGGGCGATGACATCGTCAAACTTTCGAGCCTCTAGCACGTCGGCAGCCGTCAGCTGATACTCACCGATGATGCGGCGCGTCTCCCGGACTCCAATATTGACGCCGCTTTGCACCACATAGGCATGTTCAAACCCAGGCACATAGCGACGTAGGAATGAGGCGATCTGGCGCATCTGCCGTCGGCTTTGCCATTCGGCATAGGTAAGATCCCAGACGTCGGTGCCCAAAACGCCGGTGACACGCGTGCTATTGACACTGAGCTCGTGCTCTCGTGGGGTGCCGAAGAACAGCACATCCTCACGCGGCAGGTCCAGCTCCCCAGCCGACGTTGCCTTCGCAATCAGATCCCATAAGCCATGGACTCCACGCCATTGGTCTGGATGCGCCTTGGTATATGCCACAAAGGCACTACGCTCAAATTCAGTCATGCGGAACATCAGGGTCATCGGCTGCACCAGTTCATCACCGTCACGACCCACTTCAAACGCCGCCCCGGCGCGCGCAGCGATATCACCGTCGCCGGTGCAGTCCACCACCGCCCGTGCCTTAACCACTACCGGCCCTGATTTCGTTTCGAAAACAACGCCCTGGAGATAATGGCTGCCAATCACATCAGTGGCAAAGGCGTGCAACAGGAACTTGACCCCGGCTTCGTCGAGCAGATCGAGCGCCACCAGTTTGAAAACCTCAGGATCAAACGGCACCACGAACCCGGTCTGCTCCGAGGGAGAAATCGCGCCCCCGGCCTCTATCAGGCGCTGCAGGAAGTGTCTGAAGGCACCGGCCACCACCGGCTCGCCAGGGCCATGGTCTGAGGGCAGGAGACGAGCGAGGTCGACGTGCATCGGCTGGCCGCGTTGCGTGTAGGACGACATGAGCGGCATCACCAGGGCGGCCGTGGCATTACCCCCAAGGAAACCATACCGTTCAGCCAGCACCACCTCAGCGCCAACGCCTGCTGCGCCCAGGGCTGCCCCCAGCCCCGCTGGTCCTCCACCGACCACTAGAATATCGGGCTCGGCGATGATCTCCACTGTCCGTGCCGGTAGTGTAAGCGCATGGCGCTGGTGTGGACGAGCCAATGGTGGCATCGTAGTCTCCCTTCTACACACCGACTGCGGGCCGCATCCCCTCCTCGACAGGCGTTCGATTCAATAAGAGGCGTACGGCGATCTTGTTGGTCTCGCGGGCACGCTCCTGCAGCGTAGGCAGCGCCCGGTCGATGCGAGCTTGTAGGTCTGCATGTAAATCCCATGAGCGGTCGATATGGGCAATTAGCCGGCCGGCATTCACTTGATGTAACGGTGGCATGGGCATCTCGAGGGCATTCAGGAAGCCCGTGACCTTCGAAGCATATGGCAATGCCACGAAGGGCACCCGCTGAAGCGCCGCAAATATTAGAAAATGCAGACGCATGCCGACGGCAAACGCGAACTGGCCGATGATCGTCAACATCTGGCCAGAGGTATACTCCCCCTTCAACACCGTGGCCCGTTGGGCATGGGCCATTTTCGCCACCACTGCATGACAGTGCTGGATATCAAGCACCTGGCGCTCCATGGGCACGAACACCAGGTCAGCGTCGAGGCGGTCGACCATATAGTCGGCGGCATTGGCTAGCAGCGCGTGGTAATGATTCTCATCGATGTCCGGGGCAGCCGTGCCCGGCTCGCGTACAGATATCCCCACTAGGCGCCGACCTTCCAGGCTTTCACGTTTGAACACATCGGCTGGCAGTGGCTCAGGTTTAACCAGAAGGGCCGGGTCGGCCGTGATCTCGATCTCACGATGGACGCCGATCTCTTCGAGCACCTGCAGGGCTGGTCTCTCCCGCACGGTCACCGCAGCGGCGCGGTTTAGGCAGGTGCGCGTCAGCCTCTGTGCGGCTGGATCACGTAAGGGCCCAACGCTTACAGCATAAATCATTACCTGTACCTGTCGTTCTTGCGCCAAGGTCACTTCGCGGAGATATAGATGGGCTTCGGCATCGAACAGAATTCCTCCGCCCCCCAAAATGAACAGGTCAAGCCGTTCAATCTCGGGTAGCACCTCGTCGCGTGACATTTCACGTACTGGCACAGCACGCTCAACACAATGCCGTGCCAGTGTGTCCTCCGGGTTGCGCGAAAAGACCGTGATCTCTACCGGCAAGGACCGACGCAGCTCTGTCACAATGCCCTCCAGTATGGCCTCGTCACCCAGATTAAGACCACCATATGAGCCGGAAATTCCAACGCGGAAAACGTGCTCGTCTTCGCCCATGACCCTCTCGGCTCCTCTACCACATGACAAGAAAGCGTGATCCTCTCCGCCCTTGCGCCTGCAATGGACTAGCCCGCATCGTTAGCTCCCATTCTGAGAAGAACACTGCCATCAGGAGCTCTACGTCATCAGGGTCAACATCTCTCCCTCGAGTTTCGATGGTCAATAGAACGTTAGAGCTGGCGCATGGAGGTGACCAGCGCCTGCTTCTCCGGTTGATTCAGCTTCAAACCGAGGACCAGGTTGAAAAATTCCACGGTATCTTCAAGCGTCATCGGCAGCATGGCATTCTATAAACTTATGGGGCAAAGCGCATGCCAAGGAAGATCACCGGGTATATTCGGGTGATGACAGACCTGGGCGCCGGTGCACTTGTTGAGTATTTATGCTAGGGTAGCGATGCCTATGGTGGGAAACGCTCATCAATCCTAGGTAGGCCTGCCGTTCGACCCATTGAGTCTACTATGCAAGATACTTCTCAGATTGAAAGTGGAAGGTTTCCCCCACTCTCATTGTGAGTGGGGGTGATGAACTGAGTCGCTTTGCTGCCACAGTCCTCCGCCACAGAGGGGCCGCGAAAGGCCCCGTGGAAGTAGGATCCTTTGGGGAGCATTATTTCGAACGCCCGAACCACCTGCGTAGCTTCTGTTGGCCTTGGTCGATAAGAAATTGCACCAACGTACGCCAGGGGCTGGCTTGGACCGGGGTGGCGATGAGCGATGACGCTGCAGGCCTAGAGGAGCCCTGGGCCGCGCCAGCTGGCGGTGATGGGAGTGGAGAAGACAAGGCGGCAAGCTGGGTATTCACAGCGGTGAAGAATTGGCCCACCATCATCTTCGCTGCCCCATCGAGCAGCCGTTGCCCTACGCTGGCGATCGGCCCGCCGACTTGGACATCCCCCTGATACGCCACCGTCGTCCCCTGCGGATCCTCGGACAGCTCCAGCAGCCCGGTCCCCTGCATGAAGCCGCCCGTGCCCTTGCCCTCCACCTGCATCTTGAAGCGCTGCGGCGGCTCTTTCTCGGACAGGGTCACGCTGCCGGCATACTTCCCTTTGACTGCGGCGATACCAACAGTGAGCGTCACCCGATACTGGTCGGGGCCAGTAGCCTCCATGGATTCGCAGCCGGGCAGACACGCCTTGAGGAAAGCTGGATCGTTGAGACACTGCCAGACGTGATCCCGTGGGGCGTTGAGGAGATGGGTTCCCGAGACTTTCACGATGTTCCTCCCTGCGCCCGCGTTAGTGCACGCAACAGCGCTCGTTTGGTGTACACCCGCGCCAGAGCAAGACGATATTCCCCCGATGCATGCAGATCAGAGAGCGCCTCCACGCCATCGCTGGCATGTTCGGCCGCGGCCGTGATCGCGGCCTCATCGATGGCTTTCCCCTCGAGCGCTTGCTCGACGCTCCTGGCCCGGAACGACTTCGCCGCCACACCGGTGATGCCGATACGTGCCGTCTGGCACACCCGCCCATCAGTCGCTAGCGTGATCCTGGCGGCCACGCCGACGATAGCAAACCCCGAGGCTTTCTGAAAAACCTTCATGTAGGCGGTGCCCGTGCGCGCCGGAGGCACTTCCACCTGAATTTCCGCCAACAGTTCATCGGGACCCAGCGCGGTCGTGAGGAAATCGACGAAAAACTGCTCGGTCGGGACCGTCCGCTCTCCGCCGGGGCCGATCAGCCTAAACTGTGCCTCGGCCATCTGCATGGCGGCAGGCAAATCGCCAGCTGGATCGGCATGTGCCAGGCTGCCGCCGATGGTCCCTCGGTTGCGCACCTGTACGTCACCAATCATCCCAGCTGCCTCCGCCAGCGCCGTCAGGCGTTGGCGTAACAGGGCAGACGACTCGACCATAAAATGTGTCGTCAAAGGCCCGATCTGTATACGTCCGCCGCTCTCGCGGATGTATGCGAGATTGGGAATGCGCCCTAAATCGATGAGATATGCCGGTGCGGCGAGCCGCAGCTTCATCATTGGCAGCAGGCTATGTCCGCCCGCCAAGACTTTGGCCTCGTCCTTGTGAGTCGAGAGCAGAGTGAGAGCTTCCTGCAAAGTCGTCGGAGCCATATATTCGAATGCGCTTGGAATCATGTCAGGCTACCTCCGCGAGGTACGATATTCCTGGAGTATACGCCAGATTTTCTCTGGCTTCAGCGGCATGTCGATATGTCGCACTCCGAGAGGCGATAGCGCGTCGACGACGGCGTTCACGACGGCGGGGGAACAGGCAATCGTGCCGGCTTCACCAACCCCTTTCACTCCCAGTGGATTGACCGGCGAGGGTGTCACCGTGCGGTCGGTCTCGAAGTGAGGGAGGAACGACGCTTTGGGCACCGCATAATCCATCAGGGTGCCGGTGACCAACTGGCCGTTCTCATCGTATACCACCTCCTCGAACAGCGCCTGCGCCAGCCCTTGTGCAATGCCACCGTGCACCTGGCCATCGACGAGCAACGGATTCAGCACTCGTCCGCAATCGTCGACCGCCACATAGCGCTTGATCGAAATGTCGCCGGTCTCACCATCCACCTCGACGATGCAGGCGTGTGCCCCAAAGGGGAATGTGCAATTCGACGGCTCAAAGGAGCTCGTCGCCTCCAGGCCGGGTTCGGTGTCGGCGGGGAGGTTCAAGCCACGATACGCGGCTTTCGCCACCTGTATGAAGGTGACCGCACGATCGGGGCTGCCGCGGACATAGATCTGGCCTGCCTCGAACACCATATCAGCCGGCGCGGCTTCCAGGATCTGGGCCGCGAGCTTCTTCGATTTATCCTGCACCTTCGCCAGGGAGAGCATCAGGGCGGCGCCGCCAACAGCCGTGGCACGACTTCCAAACGTTCCGATGCCATACTGCACCATGGCGGTATCGCCATGCACCACCGTCACATCATCGATGTCCACTCCCAACTCGTCGGCAACGAGCTGCGCAAACGAGGTTTCCTGTCCCTGTCCATGCGGCGAGACTCCCGTCAGCACGGTGACTTTCCCCGTTGGCTCGACGCGTACTGTGGCACTCTCCCAACCGCCGGTCGAGATCAACGACGATGGGCCGATGCCGCAGATCTCCACGTAGGTTGAGAAGCCGATGCCCAGGTATTTCCCCTGCTGGCGCAGGTTGATCTGCTCTTCCCGGAACCGCTGGTAGTCGATGAGCTCGACCGCCTTGTCGAGACTGGCCTGATAATTACCGCTATCATAGGAGAGTCCCGCGGCTGTCGTAAAGGGGAACTCCGATGACGCCGGAAAATTTTTGCGGCGCACCGCCACCGGATCCATGTTGAGCTCCATGGCCAGCAGGTCGATCATGCGCTCGATGAGGTGCGTCGCCTCGGGTCGCCCCGCTCCGCGGTAGGCATCGGTGGCGGTTTTATTGGTAAAGACACCACGCAGGTCGAAGCGAAAGTTGGGGAGCTTGTAACACCCGGGGGCGAGCAGCCCGGTGAGGGTGGGAATTCCCGGCGTGAAGAATTGATAATACGCCCCCATGTCGGCGAGCACCCGGGCGCGCAAGCCGGTGATCGTGCCATCGCGTTTGGCGGTGAGCTCGACGTCCTGGATCTGGTCGCGTCCGTGGATCGTCGCGACGAAATTCTCGCGGCGGTCCTCTACCCACTTCACCGGACGGCGCAGTCGTATCGCCAGATGGGCTGCGAGCATGTCCTCGGCATAGATATCGGCTTTGCTGCCGAAGCCACCGCCAACCTCCGGGGCGATGACACGCACGCGGTTCTCCGGCAGGTGCAACGTGGTCGCGACATAGGTACGTAGGATATGGGGGATCTGCGTCGACGACCACAGCTCCAGGCTCCGTTGGGCGGCATGGTAATGGGCCACTACGCCGCGCGACTCCATGGCCAGCGGCACCAGCCGCTGGTTCAAAATGCGTTGGCGGATGGTCACCTCCGCCTCACGGAGGGCCTGGTCGATGTCGCCCGCGGCCATCTCAAAAGTATAGGCTAGGTTATCGTTCCACTCCTCATGCAGCACCGGGGCGCCAGGCTCCAGCGCGTTTTCCATGTCCACGACCGCAGGGAGCGGATCATAATCCACCGCGATGAGCTGCAGCGCATCGCGGGCGGCATAACGGTCGGTGGCGACAACTACGGCGACCGGCTCGCCGACATGCCGCACCTTGCCGACTGCCAGCGGATAATGCTTAGGCAACTTGAGGTTGGGCAGATCGGCCTCACCGATGGGCAGGGGACCTGGAACTTCTATAATGTCATCCCCGGTGTACACAGCCAGTACGCGCGGGTCACGGCGTGCGGCCTGCGTGTCGATGCGGACGATGCGGGCATGTGCATAAGGACTGCGGAGGAGCTCCATATAGGTCATGCCCGGCAGGTGGAGATCATCGACGTAGGTGGCGGTGCCGGTGATCAGACGTGGGTCTTCCCGCCGTTTGATAGGCATACCGACGAACTTCGGTGGAATTGCCATGGCAGCTGCCTCCTCCAACGACCTGAGTTATGATGCGCCTGACTAGAAGTGTTCCTGGAAGACACGATAGCGGTACTCAACATCGGCGAGCGACCATCTGCCCTAGAAGCCTTTTAGGTTGACCCTCTCTGCTCCTGCTGCCATTCCTTATGCGAGATGTCTGAACGATGCTGCTGTAGCCTTGGCCGCTGCAAGAGCTTGTCCCCATGGCAGAGATAGCATCGCGCCTTGCCGCACCCCCCAATCCGCTGCCCCTTACGAAATCGACCGATCTGGAACTCACAGCGGCAGGCAAGAGGTCCTGGGCCGTCCAGGAAAGATGCATACGCCACACGTGCACCGTGTGCGGCCTTTCGGCATGCGCTCGCTTCATGTGCGATTGCCCTCGAGAGATTACGTTTCAACACTCGATGGCGTCTAACACTTCCTTGATGTCCTCAAAATGGAAGGCCGGAAGGGTCGCCATGTCCATTTCGTCGAAGTCGTCAATGATCCGGGATAAATCGCCTAGTGTGCAGTCTTCGGCGATCTCGACAGGCGTCAATAAGTCAGCCAAGCCTAACGCGTACCCACGATGCAGCGAGACTCCCCGTCTGGAGCTCATAACGCGGTTCTCCCTGGAGAGATCTCGTGATAATTCAGCTATCTGCAGAGGCTTTATTATCAAGCTCAAAAAAGGCCCTCCAGCGTTGACCACGAGTTCCTCATCAGTCGGTAGCGGCAAAGCCAAGGCGGTCGTGCGTCGAAGAATTTCGGCTGTGAGCTCACATCTTTCCACTTTAGACAATCTTTCAAAAGAGTCAAGAAGCTCCTCGACTTGCGGGGTCAATACACGTGCCAGGAGCCCTGGTGGTCTTGATCAACGGCCTGATGATCTCTTATGTGACGTTCGCCAACAGGCGCATCGCGACGTCGCCGCCACGCTCGATCATGCCCCCAATCGGCGGTTTTTCCTGCACCAAGGTGCCCCGGCCACGCGAGCCTTCCACACGACAACGGCGGCCTTGTCGCCCTTGAGCCCGGACGTTGGCGCGACAGCCGGTGTGCCCTGCCCCCACAGAGACGACATCGCATTCGACGACTCCACTCACGCGAGTGGGCTTTTTGGGCGCAGTACGCTGACTCATGGTCCTATGATACACGTCATCGGCATGGCGGTCCAGGGCGTGGGCAATTTGTGCAGTGGACAGGTTCAGCCCCATGACATACCGGGATGCCGTTCACCGGCGCGCGGAAAACACGCCAGCAAAGTACGACACTGCTGTACCGCACGTCCGGTGCAATGTGAGCTGACCACAGGGTAGAGCCGCATCGTGCATCGATCCATGCACGGTGATTTGTTCACGAATGGCAGGACGCGGTTGCGGGGAGCGGCGGCCAATTCCCGGCACCGGTAGAAGTCCCAAGCACGAGTATTCGCTGGGGGGACGCCATCGGAACTCCTTCCCTCAAAGACGTGTTCTCGGCGTCTCACAACACGACACACAGAGAGGCAATATCTGCTGCCAGTAGCCTAACGAAGAAAAGTTTTTGTGGCGCGGAGCCGGCACAAAAACTGTGTTGAACGGAACCACGATGCCGCCCCACGTCACATTTTAATCCAAGCTGAACGGCTTGAGAAGCGTGTTCGGGAGGGCATCAAGCGTGTTCGGGAGGGCATCAGAGGATGGCGGATGATCCGTATGCCCAGTGATAGGCTGCAATGGTCTGCAGCCTATCACTGGGCAACTCCTTGCTGATAGACTGTGGTTTTTGCAGCCTAACGGTCGCCCTTGACTTGCGAGACGCGCTTGGCACGCGCCCTTGCGCCTCGCAAGGGCCGTGACAACGCGGATCGTCAAGTCCAAGGGCGTGTTCTAGCGCTTCCCTCTTGTCGTGGACCTGCGATCTTTTTGCTCGTAAGATCGACTACTGTGTGTCACACGTGGCTTCAAGCATTGGGAAGTCCATCGATCTCATCTTCGTCGACAAGTCGAATGGGAACTATCTCGCCGACGCTGGAACAATGTTCGCAAGGAATTTCGAATGGCAGCATTGCACTGCGTTCAAGATTGATGTTGGGCCACACAAGGAGCTGTTCTGCGACACCCATCATCGCTCTGACATCTCCGTCCTGAGATACTACAAACCCAATGCTGCCCTTATGCCTGACGCAGTATCGCATCATTGAGCGATGTCTTGTGCCCCAGCGGGTTGGATTAATTGGCTCACCCGTCGAGCCCGACGCATCCGAAGCCAAAAATGCAATCTTTGGATCCTGTCTTGCGAGGATCTCGACACCAAAGCCACGAATACTCATTCCGCGCACAGCAAGTACAAGTCCGTCGACCCCCGAGAGAGAAGCAATGAACTGGAGTGCCCCCGCTTCGGCACTCGCGGCATCCGCATTGCGATGTTCTGCCTCTTCAAGCTCGGGAAGCACAAGCCGCACCTGCTCTTCATCTTCAGTCTCAAGTCCGAAGTGTCGATAGCCCAGCGCCATCATCTCACTTGCGCACCTCTCAGCCAGAGCCTCCTCCATTCGGCGATAATCAATTTTGTACTTCACATTCAAATGGGTAAACGTGGCTCTTGGAATGATTAGGAGCGCTCCGCCGTGATGAAGTTGTCGCATCTCGAGCAAGATGCCAGACAGGGCTGCGAGCCACCTTTTCTTGGCACGGTCAAACCATACCTCGAAGGATGACTCTGGAACGCCTATCGTCTTATGACTACTTTTGTGGTCCAGGCCATGACTTGATACTGGCCATCTACGTAGGATTCGGACGACCCTGGAGAGATGCTCCTCGGCGAGCTTATCAAGCGCCTCAGCTAGAGGGCCTTCGTGAAAGACGTCCTGAAAGTCTTTTGTGAGCGAGTCTCGTTGAAGCCGTGCCAACATGACAGAATTATGGTAAAGAGCGATGCATCCAGGGCTATCCACCTCGACTTGGAACCTGCCAGCGCGCGGATAGAACTTATTGCCTTTGTGCTGGCGGAAGCCGCGAATCAGGTGCTCCTGATCGATAATTGCCCAAATGCTCCATCTTTTTTCTGGTGTGGGGCGCACCGCAAGCGCGCCGGCATGAGGCCTGACAGCTTGCGAGATTCGGGCAAGGTGCTCAGGAGTTAGTGGTAACGGATCCGCCAGAGGGAGGATCGACCATTGATCCGTGCGCAGTATTTCAGGTGCATCAGTTATCACATGATCCAAATCGAAGACCGAAATGCTGCAACTCACATTTCGTCCTTCATCAGTGATTGTGCTTGCTAGAAAAGCTGTTTCTAGTAAATCCGCTAGGAGTGAGCTGTCGAAGGCGTAAGATTCACGCGAAAAATGCCGATTGATGATTCTGATCAAATTACGGATGTTTTGGGCGATCATGGATAGTGAGCTTTACGTTAGGAGCATTGATCTTCTATTCTGTCTAGGAACGTGTGCGATTTTTCTTCGCCAATCTCCTTCCAAAGTCGTTCGAAGCGCTAGAACGCCCGAACTAGGCGGCGGGGGCGGTACCACCACCCACCTGCAACTGGGCCACCGAGCACCAAACCAGCGCTGTCCCCCCCGTCCGCTTCAGTACGTGCTTAGGCACCGTTCTTCCTGGCAAGCCATAGCTCAGCAGTGACCGGCAGATTGAACAGCTCGCTGCGCAACAGACGCGTTGAGAAGAACAACACCTCAAGGTTCTCTACTTCCCCGGTAGCAGGGTTGAGTCTTGCCACGACCTCGTCCCCGAGTTCCTCCGATTCTTGCTCTGCATAAGGGAGACACGTGTCAATATGCAGAATGTCGGCCTCTCGGTCATACTTAAACGTCAAGCTCGCTCCCATTCGATTTCCTCTTGTGCCAGCTTTCTGGCCATATATGCCGTGATGATCCAGTGGCGCGCACTCGGCTTGCGTTCACTAACAACCACGACAACGACGTGCTTGCCTTGCCGAAGGTCAGTGTACCATCTAGAAAAAAGCCTGGCACTGCCGAACGGAACGCTCGGCCGGACTTGATCAGGGTCGGCCAAGGTTTCTGCGATCCGATGCCGATGCTCTGGCAGCAGATCTGGATGTCGCTCGGCAATGTGATGCTCACGCTCCTCCGTCAGGTCGACCTCACCCGCCAGATAGGGGCAAGGAAACCGGTTCATCATGATTCTCCGTTCAACCTCAGAAGCCTAACGCCCAAGCTCACCGCGAGCCGCCCGACCGGTGGCGTCAGATTCAGTCAGAACCGCAAGCGGGCGGCGATGCGGTGCATCGTAATGTTGAACTAAGCGCTCCGCGCAGTTGGGCACTGCCCACCCCTGAGTGAATCCTCCTCATTCTGTTGCGAGTCCAGTAGACCTATACTTCCTGTGCGATCCATCACCCCAATCACAGGAGGTATAGCCATGACCGAGCTTCGCAAGAGCATGATCGCGTGCCTTCAGCTCAGGGGCTTGTCTGAACGTACGCAGGAGATGTACGTCAGGGCCGTGCGCCACCTAGCGGAGCACGATCGCACATCCCCAGACTGAATCACCGCGGAAGAACTTCGACAGTACTTCCTCTCCATCAAGCAGGTCAAAAATTCCTCCCGCCGTGCGAGCACGATCGCGCG